>Ga0209064_1001160_pt1 | contig 45936 bp, 45 predicted proteins | sample Inofromicrocosms_FD_187498 | JGI IMG/M metagenome (GOLD analysis project Ga0209064, IMG submission 187498) | Mouse cecum microbial communities from Vienna, Austria - Inoculum for glucosamine and mucus D2O microcosms (SPAdes) (version 2) | ecosystem: Host-associated > Mammals > Digestive system >...
AATCGGCATATTTAGCAATAAAGGTATCATCTACTGCTTGTCTGATACTATTGAGGTTCTTTTCTAAAAATTTCTCGTACATATTTGTGCGCTTTATGGTTGATAATGGTTAGCAGGGAACGGCTTGTCCGTTATCCTGCGTTGTTAGCATTATTTTTTTGTTGTTTCATCCATTGCAAAAGTAAATTTTCAATCTCTTTTGCGCCTGTTTCTTTAGCCAAAGCAAGAGGGGTGCTGCCGTTACTATCTTTTATATCAAGGTCTGCATGATATTCTAAAAGCAACTTCACCAGTTCTATGTTATTATTGGCAATGGCTTCCATAATCGGATATACTTTATAGGTGTCGCATGGACTTTGGTAACCATTTATGTTAATGCCATGCTCCAGCAAGATATGGGCTAACTTTACGTTAGACAATTTGCAGGCATATGTCAGGAGCGTAAGCCCATATTCATCACTATATACTCTATCGTTAATGTCCTTATATTGGGTAAGCGCATACTTTAGTACATCTTCTTTGTCGAAATAGATTGCCGTATATAGTATATCAAACTCGTTACAGTCATTACCCATTGCCATAGGCTCATCTTTTTCTTCCAGCAACCGTTTTACAGTTTCCACATCATTGTTGCGGCAAGCAACCCCTAACGGATAAAGTTGGTAGGTTTCATCTCGTATAGTATCTTGCTGCAATGGGCTTGCTTTCACGCTATCCAAACAACAAAAAAGCGTTGCAAGAAAAAGTAATGTCCAATTTACTATCTTCATATTTACTTTTTAAGTTGCACGTTAATGCTAATGGTTAAGCGGGGAACGCTGTCAAGCGTTATCACGCTTTGTTATCAATATTTTAATCTGTTCTAATGTATGCGAATAATGCTTCTTGTTAGGCGTGAAGTACACATCCTTTAATATTGGATTTTCCAACAAGGGAGATAAGTCGCCGTTTTTACAATTCCAAAATCTGAATGATGATAAGGATTTCATACCTTGAATAAATTCCAAATCGTCCAAATCAGAAATGAAAAGATTGTGAATATTTTGATTGTATGCCAGCACGGAATAATCATGTAGCTTACTATTCTTCTCAAATGAAACCTCTCCGATATAATCTAAATGGTTGATACTACTAATGTCAATTAGTTTTCTGTTGTGTGCAAAAAATAATGTATCTATTTGAATTAAATCTTCTATGCCTTTCAAACATACTATTTGCGATTGATAGATATGTAATGTTTTTATGGATTTCCAGTTAGAAAACAATGACATGTCTTTTTCGGTCAATTTACTAATAACCGCACTTTCTAATTGTTCCAACTTATCCAAATTTAGGAAGTTTTTATTATAAAAAATCCCGATATTTCGGAGTGATGAAAAACGAGCGAAGTCTATATGTAGATTCACTTGTTGACAATAGAATGTTTCTAATCTTTTAAGGGAGTAGATATATTCAAAGTTGGCTACATTCGTAGTATTGATATTCGTAATAGATAAGCATACAATTTGGTTAGCTACTTTCTCAAAAAGTTTGAAATCCATTACCGAATTATCATCAATATTCCATGTGTCAATCTGTAAACCGTCACAATCATTTGCAAGGGCATATTCTATACCTTGCTCAAACTCTTTGGGTTCAAGCATTAGTTTTTTCTTGCATCTATTTGTTTCAGAATCATCTATTCGCATACTTGCCTTTTTATTGATAATGGGATGCAGCTTGCCGCCGTTTAGGCGGAACAGGTGCTTGTTAGCTACGTTCCTTATTGTTCCATTTTTCGTTTTACAATATCTATAAACTCCTCTTTAGTCATGAACTTGTTTAGAAAGTCTTCTAATGCTCCCTCATTAGTAACATCTGTGAAAAACACCTCATGGTCTGTACTCCAGACAATCGGATTCTCTGGATTGAGGTCTGATAAACAGATGTAATAGTAATTGGGATAACTATCCGTATAAAGCAATCCTATAAAGGCGGGAGTGGCACAGGTTGAATGTTGAATGATTTCGCTCAACTCTGCATCATCTGAAAACCAATCATTCCATTCTTCAAAATCTTTTGTCCCTTCTTGAAACGGTGTAAAAGGTTTGGCAACCCAAAATAATTGCCTGCGAGGTTCTTCATTCAATGTATAGTAGGCATCTACCATTTTCTTATAGAATGCCTCTCTGTCAGAATTGAACAATTCAGTATTTTCATCCACCCAATCGCCCAAACCTTCAATCGGTTCTGTGTCTTCGGCAGATAGCCAAGGCGTATCTTCCGGCTTTTTATACAATGCGGTATTAAAAGTTATAGCACACAAGTCTTCGGATAAAGACGTTCCTTTTACATTGGTGACATTACCGCCTAATTGCTTTATTCGGTTTATGATTTCCTGTTTCATGACTTCTATTTTTTTTCGTTCGTAGCTAATGGTTAGAAAGGAGCATCGTCAGATGCTATCTTTCGTTGTTATGAACTTCTTTCAAATACTCTTCTATACTAAAAATGTGAGTATCATTATCACACCGTTCTAAGTTCTCGTTGCTGTTGTTATCGACTTTTCGGAAAGCAAATAGATAAGCATAATTTTTATTGCAGTTTTCTCTGTCTGTTTCCGAGTAAGGGTGTTTTCGTTTTAACCCGTAAATGTCAAAGCGATAATTACCTTTAGGCATTTGTATTTCATCAGAATGATAAAACGAATGTGGGTTATCATTTATATCAAATACTTCTCCCATAAACACACATTGACTTTTAGCTATCAAATCACGGTGTTCTTCAAAAAACTCAAAAGAAGAAAAGCAAAGTTTATCATCTGTTCCGATTGTAATAAACCAATCTTTATAAAGATAAACTTGTTCCCAATCCTCTGGAATATTCACATCTTTTTCTGTTGTGATATAGATTGAATATTGATACGTTGGTATTTGATAGATAGGCAATGCTATCCCTTTGGCAATCATTTCCAAAAACATATCCTTATGCTTATCAAGATACGACAGCATTTTCTTTGCCCGGCATTTCTTCTCTTGCATCCATTCATTGAGTGTACTGGGCGAATATATAAATAGCCCATAACCGAAAGCATAAATGCTATTTAGTTCTTTTATACTCATATTTTTGCGCTTTAATTGTTCATAATGGCTTGACGGGGAACGGCATTAGTCCGTTATCCCGTCTTGTTATCACCGTATTTTATATTTCCTATTCCATTAAGTATTTCAAATCTTCCACTTGGAACTTGTGCCATAATGCTATTCCGAAATTCCGAACACTCTCTGGCAATGTCCTATAATTATCATCCATTTGGAATTTTCCCAATTCAGGAGATATGCCATAAGATTGCGGAAACAACATATCTCTTTCTCCACGAATGGCATACTTCTTATTGCCGCTATGCATAATGATTTTCATCGTGAGGTTAGGACCCGAAAAGTCGGAGCGACACCCTAATTGATAAACAAGCCATGTTTCACAAATGCCGTCACGGTCAAAATCATTAACATACGGTTCGCACAAATAATCAACAGAGAACATTCCACAGTAACCATCTTTTAAGAAATCATAAAGTTGCCACAGAATAGAATAATGTTCTCCGTCTTTTATGTAATGCCGTGCATACAGTTCTTTAGATGATATGGGCGTACTTTCTGGCAATACCTCTTTGTGTACAGGAGATTGACTGATTATTAGATAATTTTCACCTAACTTATCAGCCCATACTGTACAACTTAAAAATTCCCCTGTATAACTGATCTCCTTTGGAAGTTCGGCAAGTGGAAAATTTTTCAATAATGGAATACCTTGTGCGCAAGTGGATAACACGCACAACAAGATACTGATTATTAGTACAATTTTCCTCATATTTTTTCTGTCTATATTGGTGATAATGGCTAAGCGGGGAACGCTGTAAGCGTTATCCTGCTTCGTTAGTAACTTTTTTCTGTTGTGAGTTATTAAGACGTTGAACTAACATCTTCTTGAACTCTATACTATTACATTCATTTATAAGTTTTCTGTATTCAAGAGATTTTATTTCTGAATACACAGACTCTATTAAATGTAGCAATGTCCATTCTACCCCATATAAAGCAGTCGGCGGAAAGAGCTTGATTAAAATATGTGCTTCATCCAAAGTGATAGGTTTGACTATCTTGCCCAATAAGTCTGCATATTCATCAACTAATGCAGCCGTTATTCGTTCATCTGCTTCATCGGGCATTGCACCCATTAAAGCTAATTGTTCAACTTCTTTTCTCATAACAATGTTGTTACTAATGGTTTGACAAGGAGCTGCGTTTAGCAGCTATCTTGGCTCGTTATCAATATAATTCTCTAAGAAAGCATATTCATTCATTATGGCAAGATTTCACATTCTTCACCAAAAGGATAATAGGTTCTCATGTTTACGGTCGATTCATTTTCGCTGCGACATACTCTTATTCTGCTTATGGAAAGTTTTTCTGTTACTAAGAGTTCGTACCGTAAATTTTCATGGTGAAAGACTATTACTTCCGGCTTCTCTGTGTCATAAAGAGAATAGAATATTCTTAGATTTTTGTAAGAAGATAATGCCGTTTCAATTTGTACATCAAAAGAAACCGGCAATGTTACAGAGAGATATTCCATATTGTCCGGATTACTCTTTATATCCAAATCAATATACTCAATGTGGGCAGGCTCTTTGCTGGTTTCGGGCAAGAAACCAATCATAACGCCCTTATCTTCTATCTCGATAGGCTCTTCGTCTATTTCATCATATTCATCATAATCAAAAAGGAGTTCCTCAATGGAAGTTTCAAATAACTTCTCGAATATTCTCTCTGTGTTTTTGTTCTGTATGTCAGTGCAGAACAATTCTGCATGAATCTTATTGTTTGTTGTATTCATCTTCATAACAAGTCATTTTGTCTTAATGTATCGTAGTAATCTCCGTCACTATCCATATTGGAAACTATTTTTTTTGACAGTTCTACTGCATTGAGAGCAATGCATTCTTGTCCGAACACGGGATGAATCAAGAATGATAAGTCTTGCTTGTTTCCTTTCAGCCATTTCAGAAAATTTATGGTATTGACTTTACTTAGCTTTATGGACATATTGCATAAAGCCAAATACAACTCCATATAATATTCGTCTTGCCACAACAAAAATGTGCCGCTATTATCTTGCCCTACAATAATTTGTAAGGTGTCGTCAGAAGTAATAGTGTCAAAGAAATTCTTCGCTCTTTTCTGACTATTAGATTGTTGAATGAATTGCTTTCTCATGTTGTTATTCCATTTGTTATTGATAATGGCTAAGCGAGGAACGCTGTCAAGCGTTATCCCGGTTTGTTAGCAACTTTACTTTAGTTCATAACAAGCATAGAGTTCAATTTTATTTCCTTCAAGAATATCATTGATTTGATACTCCAGTTCGCCCAAACTATTAACACTTGTTATTTGACGGTTGAAACCTAATTGTTCAATCTCCAAATCAATACTTAAATGTCCGATTGATATAAAATTATCTTTCAACTTCTCTATATCCGTATAATATAGAGATAACTTGCGTACACCAAAACTTCCCATAACATTAGTTTTTGTTACAGGAACTTCTTCTATCAAAATCGTATCTATTGTTGGCTTTAGATAGTCATTGTAAGTAGTAGGAACAAAAGCATAATAAGCATCTTTCCTATATTGATAAAAATCTTCAAAGATGAAACAGCGATACTTGTTATCAATTTGAAAGGCAATTACTTCTCCCTTTGTAAAAAGACTGTTTACAAGTATTTTATGCTTTTTCGGCTTACGTACTTTCAAAATGGGTGCGCTTACCTTTTTGAGTAACTTTTGGAGTGCAATATTTCTTTGCGAAATAGCGGTTTTATCTATTTCAGCCCAAGTTCTATCAGCTCCGTTTTCCACGATAGCTTTAAGCAGTTTTACAAAATAATCGTCCAAAAGCCCTATTTCCCAAAGCGTAAGACAAGCAGTAGAAATATAAATTTCTAAATCAAGTGAAGATGATATATTTTGTAATCCATTTTTTAGATACGATTTAATTTCATCTGCCGACTGTCCGCTATCATATCTGTCCAATATTTCATTTTGAACATCTATGCCTAAATCACTTTCCAATATGTTTGTACCGTCAATCGCCATATTTGTTATTTTTTTTGTTGCTAATGGCTTGGCGGGGAACGGCGTTAGTCCGTTATCCCGGCTTGTTACCAATATTTTTTTAAGTATTAGCCAAAGATTTCTATTCCTAATTATTAAGAGCAATCTCTTTACCAACAAATATGGCATCACCACATTTCATATAGAAACCATTTTGACCGTTGTATTTCCTAAGAGCATAGGGATATGCAACAATTCCTTTTTGTGGCTTTATACTAATTTCACAACATCCATATGATGTTTGGTAAAGCAAAAAAACTTTTTCCCCATGCCTTTTTAAAATGTCATATACCTTATTCTTCCATTCTTTTTCATCCTTATCTTCAATGTTATATGAATCAGCAATACGACCATTTCTTAAAAAATGGGAATCATTAACATCCGGCTTAGAGCGTAAGAACTGCATTTGTTCCCTTGCAATACTACCAAAATGGTAATATTCGCCATATTTTTTGTATCTCGTTTTTAATTCTTCCATTGTCATCAAATCAAAATTTACGATAGAGAAGAAAGAACTTGATGAATTTACAACAGACGTATATAGTCTTTTGCTAATGTCAGCTTCCGAAGAAGGAGAAATATCTAAAAAGAATATATTAGGATTGTACCCTCGTAATTCCTCACAAAATTGCTGCTCATCATTTTGAGTCATAAAAAACTGAAAATCTCTACTTTTCTCCATTGTATTTAATTTTGATGATGATAAAATCTTTGGCTTACCTTATCGCACTGTTATTGGTAATGGGATGCAGCTTGCCGCCGTTTTAGGCGGTACAGGTGCGTGTTACCGATATTCTTTTACGAACATTGCCAAAAACCAGCAATTATTTCACCTGTCATATTGTGCTTGTATAAATACAAGGCACCATACATAAATACGTAATCCATACCATCCCTATAACCTTCTTCGTCAATCTGTAAATAGAATGAATATCCGTCTTTTTCCAATTCTTCATAATAGTAATCTTTCCACTGAATAAAACGTGGTTCACCACCCACTTTGATAAATTGAAAATCGCTGTCTTGTGGGTAATAATAATTGCTAATAGAATTAACAGATAATTCTTTGATGCTTTTCTCTGAACGAGTACCTATGTCTGAATACTCGTGTTCTATTACTTTCACTGTTACTGACGGATAGATATTATTATAGAGCAATGTGTCAAAGTCACCATGTATAAAAATAGATAGCATCATATTTTCTTTTTCAGTATGCACCAATGTTGCATAAAACAAATACCCATCAGGAATGCTATTTTCTATTATTAGTGGAGGATTTCCACCTATTCTTCCTTTTACATTAGCATCAAAGGGGATACATTTGGCATATAGTTCGTTCATATCTTTATGTTTTAATAATTATCGGTAATGTATTTGTAAGGTCACTTGTTGGTGTTGTTTGTTTCGGTAAACAACACCCGACTGGTGTGTTTCCTAATCTCTAATAGCTATACCTCAGGAAGCATCCAGTGTATCAAGAGGATTTGGGATGCTCGACTTGTGGGCACTTGTTACATGGAGATAGATGCTTGTCGTCTTGATGTCGTTGTGTCCCAGCAACTCCTGTATGGTTCTCAGGTCCGTTCCCTGCTCCAGCAAGTGTGTGGCAAAGGAGTGGCGAAGCATGTGTACGTGTACCCGATGCTTGATGCCGGCACGGTCGGCGGCTTCTTTCAACACCTTTGCCAATGCGCTTGCCGAGTATTGCCCGCCGGGAGTATCTCCTTCAAAAAGCCATCGCTTAGGACGGTATTCCTTAAAATATTCCCGAAGCTCGTGCAGCACCTTTTCCGACAACAACGAGTAGCGGCATTTCTTTCCCTTGCCCATAATACGGATCAGCATCCGTTCACTGACAATGTCCTGTGGGGTGAGGTTAAGCAACTCGCTTCTCCTCAACCCGGCGGAATAAATAAGCGAAATCATACAATAATGTTTCCGGTTCGTCAGACACGAAAGGATGCGGCTCACCTCGTCGCGGCTTAACACCTCCGGCAGGCTCTTGTACTCTTTGGCACGGGTGATGCCGCCGTAGTATTGACGTTTGCCACCGCGCACCTGCTCGTAGTAAAACTTGATAGCATTGATGCGCATATTCTGTTGCGACACCGAGATTTTCTTCTCGTTCACAAGATAGAGTATGTACTTGTTGATATCATCAACCTTAAGCCGATTGATGTCACGACCATTGTGATATTCCATGAAGTCGCTGAAATAGGCACGGTATGTTTTGACGGTCGATGGGCTGTAACGCTTCTGTTCCAGCAGTTCGAGATAGCCTTTCGGCAGTGTGTATTCCCTTTTGGGTTTGGGATGCCGCACGTAAACCCGGCTGTAGTCAATATAGGCGTGCGGTGAATAGCGGTCGTAGAAATCCGGCAGGCTGAAAGCGGCTGACGCTATGTATGCAGAACCGTTACCAGCCATTTCCATGCCTGTGTCTTGGGCGAGCAACTGGGCGATGGCCAGACTATTCGCATATTCTATACGTATGTAGTCCGCACCGTCCCTTGTTTCTTTGTGCAGCACGATGCTCCCTCTTTGTTTCTGAACCTTATCCATGTCGCTGAATTTTGCTTCGTGCCCCAAAGATAAGACAAAAATGTCATATTTTGAACATTCGTTCAAAAATAGCGGTAATAAAAAACAAGACAGAATCAGGCTTTAAGAAGCGAATAGATATATCGAAAGTTTTCTGCCAGTTCGTCCACGTTCAAGCCGTTCAGGAATGCTTGTTCGTATGACAGTCCTAAAAACATCTGCCGGAACATCGCAGCCGTTTTCTTCACGTTTGTGTCGCTCCTGATTTCGCCGCTGTCCTTGGCCTTCTGTAGGACTTTCTCCCATAGGTCATAGTCCTGTCTGTATATGTCCTCGATTTTCTGCCTGACGCCCGGATAGTACATACGCACTTGTGACAGGAAATGAAAGTAGTAGAAGTTAGGGCTGCAATCATGCGGGCTACTATTATCGTCAATCAGTCCAACAATCCTCTTCATGGAAGCGGCTACCCCCGCCACGTATTGGCCGATGAACTTCGCCAACGTATCGGCAGGTGCGGCAAACTTGTTTTCCGGTTCGTGCATTTTTAACACGTATTTGTCTGCCACAGCCATGAATAAATCCAACTTGTGCGGAAAATAATAAACGATACCCGTTTTTGTCACTCCGCAGGCTTTGGCAAGCGTGATGATGCTTGCTTTCTCGTAGTTCATCCTGACAAATACCCCGAATGCTTTATCTATTACTTCTTCACGATCAGTTATTATCATACACGTTTGTTTTTAATCGGTTGCGAAGATACGGATTTTGTTTTAGCCATTTGTACCCCAGTGCTTTTTTTAGCGGGTATTGCAGAACTTCATTTTCGGCAATACTTTCAAAAATATAGCTATTGAAAATCAGCATATCATAAAGCTGATTTTCGCGATTCCGGAGGTTCTGCCACACACTCTAACCGTAACTATTCAGCGAAACGTTTTAACGGGAGTTTGTGGCAATAAAAGTAAAGACTGTTATTACAATATGCCATGTACCTTAATAGTTCTTATCGGCATATTGCTCATTGTGCTACTTTTCAGGCACTGTTTGCGTACCAAGGTAATTGTATGTCACTTCTTGTGTGTTATGAGGAAAGACACTGTAATAACCGTCTGTTTGTATAATCTCCAAGTCCAAAGCTTTTTGACCCCATGCCTTACTGAGTGTTGACCACTCGTAATCGAATGATGTTCCGGGACGCATCACCATGATGCGTTTATCGGGAAGTGATACCGGCTGTTGGAGTATACGCACATATACATATAGGATAGCCGGTATCGGCAAGCTTGCCGATATCATTTTACGCATGGCATAGACGCCTTGGGCAATGTGTTTGTCGCAAGGCACGGTGGCAAAAGAAGGAGCGTTAGTGAAATGAAAGGCACAAGTTCCCCATAAGCAATAGCCCTGTTTGGACAAGTCTTCATCCTGCTTGGTCTCCACATCGATACACTTTAAATCAGAAAGCGGGAAATGCTGTTGATTAATGTCATACATTTGAAGTTTCGAGAAACATTTGATACGGAATACCTTATTGAAATCTGCCTTTGCCACAGCTTGTTCCAGTTCTTTGCGGTATGTTGTACGGAGTTCTTCCAGTGCAAACGGGTCATTGGCAGCTTCTGCATACTGTTGGGGGGCACGGAGAGAGGCATAGGTATCTACAGATGTTGTGTCGATAGGTTTACCGTAAAGTTTATGTGCATAGGCAAATAAAATATCGGGTGTAAGGTCAACAGCTCCATTCATATGGGAAACATGATGTCTTGACACGATGTTTCCTTTGCTTAAAGCCATGTTTAGATATACGCCAATCTTGAAATCGCCTTGTTCGGCAAAAACAATTTGGGGAGTTTCCGGCTGTTGGTAAATACCGAACTGTCGATATAGTTCGGGCCGGTAGGCAGGTATGTCGGTAATGATGGCAATCCGTCCTGTCAAGTTTTTTTGATTCAGCTTTTCGAATCGATTGCTGGCGTTTAGCTGCTTAACAAATAGATAGCCCGATGACAATGGTTCGCCGATACGGAGCGTGTCGCCTACTTTATAAGTACGACCGTCGCAAGCATCAATGCACTGCCGGGCTTGTAGCGGTTGGCATAACAAACAGACCCCAGCCAACAACAAAACTGTCAGATTTTTCATGCGTTTTTTTATCATTAATTCTATAGTTTTCATATTAATAGCTTCTTATAATAGCTGCAATGACAATTAAGATAATTGATTATGCTATTAAAAAGAAATGGCATAGGAAATCACAACTGTTTTTACTCCGGCTTTTGGGTATTTATTTTTGTAAAGTTCCGTAAGGTCTTTGTAAAGATAAGCAGTGTTAGGAGTTTGGATGCTTCTCGCATCAGCAGCATAGCCAAAAAATACATCAAATGACGGATAATTGGTTTCATTGCCATATTCATCTAAAAACGTCCATTCCATGAAACCTACTATATTTCCTTTTGGCGGAAGTATGGTGTAAGAACCCGGAAATTCTTCGGGGGTTTTATTCATACTTTTGATAAAGGTTGGAGTCAACATGTTACTGTCATCTTTTATGGCAATCCATGTCATTAATTTATTATCACCTCTATATAACAAATAATGATAATCCAATGGCATGATAGAATAGGTTTTCAAATCTTCTTCAATTAGATCTTTATTATCCGCTTCTACCGCATACTTGTATTCGGGTATGAATTTATCTTTATAATACCATTCAGGAATAAAGTGTAACGGAACAGCATCTGAAGCCTTTTTGTCCTTTGATATTATTTCAAGCAGACTATATTCCGTCCATGCAGGTTGCCCCTTACGATGATTCAAATAATTTGTTTCGCTGACTTTTATCTTATATTCATATCCTTTTTCAAACTCAAATCCATCAATAAATCGAAGACTATCCCATTCTTGGGCATTTTCTTTCTTTATGGCATATACATCAGACAAATAATAAAATCCGTCTGTCCCACAAACACCGGGCAACTTCTTCGATGCAATGGTCAGAGTATATTCCTTGTAGCCTATCACTTTCTCACCTTCTTCATCTTCGTTATCGCAGCCTATAAAACCGAATATACATAGGAATAATATCAGTATTTCCAATTTTTGAGTTTTCATGTCTATCAAATTTTACAATTACGTATTTACTTTTATTTGCTCTATTCTTTTTCGTGTGCAAAATAATTATCTGTTCCAGTAGGCATTTCAGATGTTTATCAGTTATCTCATACTCGCTTGTTTTCAATCGGTCATGAACCGATACGGTTTTTGTATTAACCAATTGCGCCCCGCACCCTCCGGAGTACGGTCGATCGGCTAAAAATAAGGAGTCGGTATAAAACACATCAACCGACAACCTGACAAACTTCGTACAGGGACTTACGTTAATTACATCTTGCCGAGGACTTCCAGCACTATCTTTTCCATCAGGTCATATCCAGCCGGAGTAGGATGAACACCGTCATCAGAGTATGCCGGATTGAGAGCGCCGCTTTCGTCAAGCACCATAGGCGAATAGTAGTCGACAAACGGTATGCCGTTTTCATCGGCGTACTTCTTGATACGCTTGTTTAGGCTTATTATTTTCCGAGAGCCGTCGGTAATCTCCTGACGCCACGGGAAGCGGTTGGACGGAAGGACCGTCGACAGCACAGGACGTATGCCGTTGGCCTTGGCAAGTTCAACCATCGACACGATATTGCCGAAAGTGCGGTCCTCACTGAACACATGATTGTTTTCGGCCACATCATTGGTGCCGGCATTAATAACGACGATTTCAGGATGAATGTTAATGACATCGTCGCGGAAACGGAGCAGAAACTGATAGGAGGTCTGGCCGCTTATACCGCGAGGCACAAATCCGTGTGAAGTGAAAAAATTAGGGTGCGCATGGTTCCAGTTTTCGGTAATAGAATTGCCCATAAACACAACCCTGCGTTGGTCGGCGGGAAGTTTTGCAGCCTCTATATCGGCTTGTTCATAACGACGGAAGTTGGCCCAGTCATCGCCGGCATTTACCGGGACAGCGGCTACAAGCAGAAGGGCCGCAATAACAGACTTAAATGTTTTCATTGGTTTATTAATTAAAAATTAGCCGAAAACGCTACTGTTTCCGGCTAAGACTATCGAAGCGGTGCGTACGGGACTCGAACCCGTGACCCCATGCGTGACAGGCATGTATTCTAACCAACTGAACTAACGCACCTCAATTGATTGATGCAAAGGTAGGGCTTTGTATCGTAAATTCCAAATAATCGGCAGGCAAAATAGTCAGCCATACCGCCAATTGACTTATTTGCGGCTGCGTACCGAGCGTGTGACAGTCTTTTGCTCCTTCACTCCCGCTCTCTTGGCACGTGTGGCACGCTTGGCCCGTGAACTACGCTTGGTACTTTTTCTGACAGTATCAGATGTGCGTTTCACAGCAATTGTATCGCCCTGCTGAATACGTTCACGCTCCTCTTTTGCGGCAATAACCTCCTCACGGGTAGGCACCCACATCTTGCGGTCATAATTTTCAAGCACGGAGTCTATGGAAGCCTGCTCACGCTTACGCCGGTCAGGATCGGGATAAAGCCGGTCCATTGACAAGTTGCGAAGATTGCGGGTCTTGTATATCTCTCCGTCATATAACCCCAGCCTGAAAAAGTCGTCGTAAGTATACGATGCCGCGTTGTTGTCGTCATCCACAAATATGTCACAGGCCATAAGATAAGGATGTATGTCGCTCATCTTCACCCAAAACATAGGATATCTGACAGCCTCCCCGCCGAAATCGCCCACACGGTGCAATACCGGACACACAGCCTCGACATGCGTGGTCTTGCGGTTGGACCGGCGGTCAAAGACCCAGCGTTCTATGATGTAATAGCTCTGCACCTCGGCAGCCGGCACATCGCTCTCTTCTATTAAAAAAGACGCCACTCCGTCAGGTGTTTTACGCCCTTCTGTATATGGTATATGAAAACGGTCGAGCACATCGGCTATATTTATGCGGTAATCGGCGCCAAATATCTCACGGCCGTCAAGATACTCATAAGCCTCAATATCGCCCGCCGCCAACAGACGCATAAGTATGCGAAACAGATTTTCCTGCCCGTCGACCACATCCTCCGGATAATAAAGAGCGGCATTTTTTATATTGTCAGCGCCGAGAGTACGGTATACGACTCTCATCCACTGCGCGTTGTCATCGTCAGGAACCTCCTCGGCCATAAGCAGCTGCATGCGGTCGCTTATGCCGGATGCGGCACTGCCCGTCGTTTTGGCTTCGGAGCCCACACGCCGCACCTCGGTCGAGGTCGATGACCGTTGGGCGTGAAGCGTAGCGGCTGCAAAGGCGGCCAATAATATCAGAAAGAGACGAATATGTATCATTACCTGTAGTATTTTAGTTTATTATCACTTCCATCGGAGCTATGTCGCGCTCTATGCCGTCGGGACCGAGCGCCCTAACCCTCGAAATAAAAAATCTTTTGCCACGCGACATGCGCTTGATAGCCTCTTTCTGACGCCTCGAGAACGAGGCTCCGTCCGAGACTTCGGGCATGGCGTTGCCCATCGAGTCAAAAAATACGGTCTCGAATCCAAGCACCTTGCAGGCTATGTCAAGCATGCCGTCATCAATAGCAGCCCCGATGCCGGAAGCCGCCATAAGCTGCGGTTTGGCTATAGGTTTCGACCCGCGGTAGCGTAGCGTATGACCTTTTGTGTCATCAAGAGCGATATAAGGAGCCGGATCGGGCAACTTACGCACATGAAATGTGGTTTTAGCCACCGTCTGCTTGCGTCCGCCGACATCGGCTGTAACAGTAATCACTACATCGGAGCCGACTTTGGAAGGACGTGCCACCCATCCCCGTCCCGAACGCGACAGGGTGCCTCCGGTCATTGTGGCCGATACTGCCGAAGGCTCCACTGACGGCACCGATATATCCACCGGATTGTCGATACCCGCATAAAACACATTCATCATAGTAGCCGATACTGTGGCTGACGGCTCGACCACAGTATACTCCGGGCTAAACTCATGGCGCGACACCGTGCCGTCATCATGAGTCACTTCAAGATAGCCCGAATGAGTGTGCAGTCCCGGCGACATAGCCGGTATATCGATATGGCCGCCATTGCCGGCAAGTCTCACGCCGTCCATGTATATCGCAGGTAGCCGTGTGGTGTCGACGGCAGCAAGCACTATGTCGGCCGAATAGCTGTCGCCGCGCATGACATTGCGTGACTGCGGTATCACAAAGGCATTAAGGCTGTTGACACGGAGGTCGCCGGCATCCACCTTAGACAGCAGATGAGTCAGAGTCTCCCCCTCGGCAAACCGTATATCGTTCTGTATCTTGGACAGCAGGGTTATGGCGGCAATGGCCGGTGTGCCGTCAAACAGTCCGGTCTCCCAGTCTACCGACATCGCGCTTCCCTTCTGCGCAACAGCATCGGTAGCAAGAGCCGCCGTTATATCGGCACGCTTCGCCGAGTCGTCAGTCATGTCCACAAGCATAGCACGATATCGGCCTATACGCTCACGCAGACGCCTGCCCTGCGACGATACCGGATTAAGCATCACCACCGACACCGCCTCAAAATCCTCCTGCTTCTTTATATCACGGAGATCGCCGTTTTTACCGTCGGCTTCAAGCACTATAGCCTGTTTAAGCGAGTCGACAAACGAATATAACCTCCGGGTAGCCACACGCACATCGGTCGCCGCACTATACCAGCGCTCACCCTTACGTGGATTGTCAGCCGCCACAGCCTCCAACCGTCGGTATACGGCATCATTGCGCGCCCCGACATTGTCGTTGGAGCGCACCAACCCGTCGTTGACCTGCGTGAAGCCCTGCAGCACGTCGCTCGACACATTGAGCGCCAGCATCGCCGTCAAAACGATGTACATGAGGTTGATCATCCTCTGCCGAGGCGACATGTTGCGCGGTGTATTATCTTGTGCCATCGCCTCGCTGCATATTGACTGTCATAGCGCGGAGCATGTTCTCATACACCGTATTGAGCTGCTCGATGTTGCGCGTCATTTTCTCAGCTTCGTCACAGTAGCGGCCACTCATTGACGAAGCGTTCTCATACATGGTCCTCATCTGCTTCATGCCCTCGTTGACCTTCTCGATCGACTCAAGTTGCGATCCTATGCTCTTCAGTTGTATCTCATATATGGCATTCAGTCCTGACACGTTGCGGTTTAGCGCCTCCATCTGCACTACGTAACCTTTGGAACCCGCATTGATACTGCCTGAGTTGTCAGCTATAGTCCTGTATGCCTCCAGAAGCGCCTCCGACATTCTGTTGAGCTCCGACACGGTGGTGCGCAGACGCTCCATTTCACCTGACAGATCGGGCACATTTACCGACGGTGCCGATACAGGTGGTGATACCGGACCAGAGGAAGCCACAGAAGCAGGCGCCTCCATCCTGTCATGCTCATGATACGGACGGTCAAAAGCCGTAAGTATAAACATCAGCACCTCGGTGCCCATGCCTATGGCGAGCAGCACACTGCCTCCCGGCAGATGCAGAAATTTAAACATCGCGCCACATATCACTATCGCCGCTCCTATAGAGTAAGCGAAGTTAAAGAAGCGTTGCCCTTTCTCACTCGAAAGAAAGCGCTCTATGATGTTTCGGTATCTTTTTATCTTTCCCATTGCGATAAATGATTGTGACGTTTATTTTCTTTTTCCTCCCTGCCCTTTGGCAAAACCGATATGGGTCCTGACGTTGCGAAATCCGATGTAACTTCGCTGCTCGTTCTGATACTCCCACATGCGCAGGTCGCTTCTCACATTGTGCATGACATCTTTCCACGAGCCGCCGCGCACTATCTTGCGCTTCATACGGTAAGGGTCTTCAACGGCCGCGTCGTAACGGTATTCGGGATTCAGGTCGCTCGTGAGGCGGCTTACACTCTCCGTATAGGCCGTCGAAGTCCACTCGCTCACGTTGCCCGCCATGTCGTAAAGGCCGAAGTCGTTTGGCGCATAAGTGCCCACCCGCGAGGTTATTATGTGACCGTCGCGCACATAGTTGCCCTCATCGGGCTTGAAATTGGCATAGAAGCATCCTTTGTCATCCGACATAGGCAGGTCACCGTCCCACGGGTACTTGTTCTCGCTCCTGCCGGCACGTGCGGCATACTCCCATTCGGCTTCCGTAGGCAAGCGGTAAGGCTCGATGTGCACACCGTCCTTGCCGAGCGACTTGCGCAGATAGTCGGTGCGCCAGTTGCTGAACGCATTGGCCTGTTCCCAGCTTACTCCCACCACAGGATAATCATTATAGCCTCCGTGTGAGAAATACAGCCTCACGTACGGTTCGTTATAGGCATTGTCAAAGTCGTTGATCCAAGCCGTCGTATCGGGATAAACACTGACGATATACGTATTAAGGAAATCATAGTCGCCGGTAAGCCCGCGGGTTATGGTCTCGCGCACAATCTCGCCGTCATCATTTATATAAGCCGTATCCTTTGTGATAAGCGGCACATCGACAGGCACAGGCAGGTCGGTGTTGTACTCGCGGCGTGCAGGGTTCAGTCGATTGCGGCGCTTGGCCGCCTCAGTATGATTATATACCTCATAGCGGTACGTCAACTGCTCCGGATCAAGTTCCCGGGCTCCAGTAACGGCATTTACCCTATACATGCTCTCAATGGCCCGGGCCTCGTCCTCGTCGGGATTGCGCCACGGAATAGGCTTGCTCCAGTTGATAAAGGGGCCTATCGGATTACCTTCGCGGTCCTCCTCTATCAGGTAATCCTCATTGCCGCCGTAAGCAGGGTCGGCAAGACGCTGGCGGATAATGGAGTCACGTACCCAGTACACAAACTGCTTGTACTTGCTGTTGGTTATCTCGGTCTCATCCATCCAGAAACCGTCGACCGACACACCTCTGGCGTCGGCACGAAGATGCCACGCGCTGTCGGGTTCCGACGGACCGGCCTTTATCGATCCGCGGTCAACGAGCACCATACCGTAAGGTACAGGCTCCGACCATGACGCGGCCCCCACACCGGTCACTTCACCTCCGGCATTGCGGTTGTGACCTGTCGCACACGACACGGCTACAACTCCCGTCAATACCGCCGGCAGATATTTTATTAATCTGTTCATATAGTCGATTTACATTATGCGTATACTTTTATGCCTATACTTGTTTTTCCGTCCGAAGTCAAGCCTGACGCTGTAGCCGGCCCATATCTCGTGGCTCCCGTCGGCGGCTTTGGCAATAGCCGACGTAGCGTAGTCGTAACTGTATGTGATGAAGAAGTTGCGGTACTCGGCTCCGACAATAACAGTGACAGCATCACGATAACGGTAGCCCGCGCCTACGGTGATAAATTTGTTATACCTCGCCCGTGCCGTAACCTCGCCGGTCGTGAAAGTGAAGTCGCTTTTGACTATAACCGAAGGCTGTATCTCAAACAACGTGTTTTTGACGGGTATATTGCCTCCCGCCATAAAATAGAATGTGCGACCGGCTTCATACTCCCACTCGCGATCGCCTCCCTCCGTCATCGTTACCGAAGGGCTGTTGACATGCGACACCGACACTCCCGCCCAAAACCGCGGTGACGAGTAAAACACTCCTGCACCTATGTCGACCGACGAACCGCTTATATCGGTCCGCGGAACAGCGTCATCACTACCTTCGTGGAAATCATCGTCATCGGGCAGCACCACTTCCGAACCTTTGAAAGTCTCCTCAAGCATGCCTCCCTGAAGACCTGCCGAAAGTTCGCCGCCCCACAGCCTGAAACGATAGGACAGTTGCATGGCTGCAATAAAACCGCGATACAGCCCCATACTCTCATGGCGTACCACAAGACCGGCACCCAGACGGCGGTCAAGCAGCGGCAGAGGCATGTCGGCCAACGCAGCAAAAGTCTTGGGTGCATCAGGTATGCCGGTCCATTGAAGCCGAGAGCCTAATCTGACATTGAGCATAGGACTGCAGCCCGACGCCGCCGGATTGTAATAGTTTTTCACGGCATAGTATTGTGAAAACTGTGCGTCGGTCTGCGCAAGAACTCCGACAGGCACAATCACGGCAAGCACCTGCAATATTACTGTTAATATGACTTTACCGGTGTCCAACTGCGTTTTCATTCAAAGTAAAAAGAGAGAACCACCATCTGCGAAGTCAGTTTTTTCAGAGAATGCGTAAACTTGTAACCGTCGGGGTCATCCTGAAAGTCGGGACGGTCGTGACTCAACACATCGGTAAGCCCGAAACAGAACTTTATTTCAGGACATAACTTAAAAAAGGGCAAATAAAAGTCGCATCCGAAACCGGCCGTAAGAAGAAAATCGGCGGTATTGAGTTGCAGAGGCTCACGCGAACGGCGTCGGGACACATCAAACGTAGCCATAGCTCCGGCTACAAGATAAGGACGTGCATTGCGGTAGCGGAGCGCGGAAAACTTCACATCAACGGGCACCACCACAAGATTGGACTTGATATCCTGCTCTTCGCGACTGCCGCTGTTAACATCGTGCATTATGACAGTGCGGTTGCCGAAATACATACCCGGAGTGAAACGAAGACTGAAATACGTGTTCAACCGAAGATTGACAAGACCGGTCACACAGAAACCCGGAGAAAAAGAAGGTTGTTCCATAAACCAAGACTGTCCGTCGGCAGTGACATATCCATTATGAGTGAATACAAAATCCTGTGTATGCAATCCCACCGAAAACCCCAGATGCCAAGACCGTTGGTCGGCGTATGCCCTGTTGAGACCGAGCGCATTGCTACGCGCCGCAACCTGTAAGGCTACGGCCGCGGCAAGTGCGACACACAATATTTTTAACATAGATCGGCCCACGTCCTCGTTATTTTTCAATTTTATAACGGACGCGGGCCGCGATTTATTATATTTAACTACGTCAGTTTAACCTTTGACCAGTTCAACCGTACCGGCGGCATCGGCGTCTGGTTCATTTTTTGTCGCTGGCGACGATAGTCCTATATTCATTTTAACCCATAGACGCCCCGGTATGAGCCGCCAGAAAAATACAGCGGCAGCCCAACGGCGGTCCACGACCGCGATACGGCTACGTCGGCTTATAGCCTTGACTATCATAGGCACGACATGGTCAAGCGTCATAGTCATCGGATATGACTTGGCATCGTTCAGCAACGGGGTTCTTACAAAACCGGGCCTGATATCGGTAAAGGAAAGATTCACCTTTTCGCTGTGGGCAAGCTGCTCCACCGCCTCGAGATAAGTCTGCTGATAACGCTTCGATGCCGAGTAACTTGCCAGCCGTCCTATGCCTTTCGTACCGGCGACAGAAGAGATTATTGCAATATGGCCCTGTCCGCCTTTCTCGCTGACCTTGCGGAAATAGTGATAGGCCGCGTCGATCATTCGCGTATATCCTGTGACATTGGTCTCTACCGTAGCCACATCCTCGTCAATCTTCAACGCAGGATTTTCATGATATACACCGGCCACGTGAAGATACACATCCATTCCGCCAAGAACACCGATAAGCTCCATCAGCCGCCTCGGTGCATCGTTTTTGGTAACATCAAGTCTTATCCACTCCACCTGCTCGGGAAAAAGCTCTTTGAGCTCCTTCATGGCCCCATCACGACGTCCGGCCATACCTACGCGCCAGCCTTTGGCCGCATATGTCTCGGCAAGACGCAGCCCTATACCTGACGTCGCGCCCGTTATCACTATTCGCTTCATTATGCTAAAATCGTTTTATTGTTAATTTACTTCCATATAACAACGAGTCGCCACGTATTGTTGCCGCAGACACAAATATCGCGCATTACAACCCTATATATCAGACTTTTGTCATACCATCATGACATAACCCATTATTACTCCGGGAAATTGATAAGGTCAAAATACATAGCCCTAATTGCATGTTCAGGAGAATTAAGAATCGGCAGGGAGCAAAACTTATGAAAAAGACGGATATTGGCCCTCAGAATCGAGTTATTCAACTTGTATATTATAGGTGTCTCCATTTGGAAGACTCGCATGTATTCTTATTCTCGCCCCTTCCATATATAGTGGGGCGTTTTGAAGTGCACCTTTTGCGTCGGAGTCAATTCCGCCATAGATTATTGAAATGTCGCCATCCCTACCGCTCATCAGCACTATCAAAACTTCAAAAATACCGTTTGAACTTTCCGGAGAAGCATATACAAAAGCGCACACATAATTATTATTACCTCCATTTATCATCCGCGAAAGAGGCACTTGATTAAGAATTGTAAGAACGGCATTGCCTGATTCTAAAATTTGTGATGCGTCCAAGTTCTTTGCCGAGGCTTGTTGACCATTTACAATCAACCCCAATATAGGAGTATCATAATCTGTTTTAGCGGAAATGTTAGGCACATTCGAGAGTGCTTCAAAGGCATCTTTCAAGCTCATGGCTGATACTCCGAATGAGATTGAAAATGCAATAGAGAGAAGTAATATGACTTTTTTCATATTGAAGAACTTTTTCGAATGAAACAAAAAGCCCTCTGTCTTAGTTCAGTTAAAACCATGGAGACTTTTCTCTATTTTTGTTAGCCATTGTCAAAGATATTACATAATTTTGCAGAATAAACAACAGCGAAATATGGCCAAATGCCGTATCGCCGCTTGATGTGAACATATTTGGGGGTGCACCATTGTCACGGGCCGTCATGTCGGCATACTGACAACGGGGCTGAGAACAGACCCTTGGAACTTGATCCGGTTAGTACCGGCGAAAAGAAAAATTGACGCATGAAGAAAACTTTTTCATCGGCGGCGGTCATATTGGGCATGACCGGCACGCCCTGTGCCATCGCCGCCACGGCTGATGCACAACCATCGGAGCTGAACGACAGCGTAGCCATAGAACTGCGCGGTGTGGAAGTAACGGCCAACAGGGCCGGCGTGAAAACTCCTGTAGCTTTCACAAACATAAACAGGGAAACCATTGCCCGCAGTAACGACGGCAGAGACCTGCCGAGCATACTTGAGATGACCCCGTCGGTCATAGCGACAGGCGATGCAGGCGGAGGCATAGGATACAGCAGCATACGCGTACGAGGCAGCGACGGATCACGTATAAACATCACGGCCAACGGCGTACCTATAAACGACAGCGAAAGTCACAACGTGTACTGGGTCAATATGCCCGACCTCGCGTCATCGCTGCGTGACATACAGATACAACGCGGGGCCGGCACATCGACCAATGGAGCCGGCGCATTCGGAGCCTCAATAAACATGCTCACGGACGCACCCTCCAGCGAGCGCTCAGCATTGGTATCGGCATCTTACGGATCCTTTAATTCAAATAAAGAGACGATTAAAGTATCATCGGGGCTTTTCGGCGACCACTGGAGCGTGGATGCGCGGCTGAGTCATATCGGTTCAGACGGATACATTGACCGTGCGTTCTCGAAATTGTGGAGCTATATGGGGCAGGTGGCCTACAGAGGCGACGGTATGTCTTTACGTATGCTTGCCTTCGGAGGAAAAGAGCAGACATACATGGCATGGGACTACGCCACAAAAGAGGAGATGGAAAAGTTTGGCCGACGCTACAACCCCTGCGGCAAATACACGGCCGACAACGGCGAGACCGCTTTCTATCCCGACCAGTGCGACAACTTCACCCAGCATCACCTGCAGTTGCTGTACACCCAGAGCATTAGACACGATTTAACCCTCAACGCCACGCTGCACTATACGAAAGGCGACGGCTACTACGACCAATATAAGACCGACAGGACTCTTACGGAATACGGCCTTAAGCCGTTTGTAGACCCGGAAGGCAATCTTGTAGAAAAATCAGACCTCATAAGGTTGAAAAACAACGACAACGATTTCGGCGGAGCAATGTTAAACGTAAGGTATCTGCACGACAATCTGTCGGTTGTGGCCGGAGGAGCGGCCAATTTTCACCGCGGCAATCACTTCGGTCAGATAAAATGGGTGCGCAACTACATCGGAGCCATCGACCCTCTGCAGCAATATTACCACAACACGGGACGCAAATTTGACTCCAACATATTTGTAAGAGCCGACTATGACATGCATAACGGCATATCGGTATACGGCGACATGCAATTGCGCCACATACATTATACTATAACCGGCATGAGCGACAACTTTGACTGGAATACGGGCGATATGGCGCTTCTTGACCTGCATCGCGACTGGACTTTCCTCAACCCGAAGATAGGAGTGGCCTATAACCGCGGCAGTCACCGCGCTTATGCCTCATGGAGCGTGGCTCATAAGGAACCCACGCGTGACAACTTCACCGACAGCGACCCAGCCCATTATCCCGAGGCTGAACGCATGTTTGACTATGAACTGGGATATTTCTACAACACAAACCTGTTCTCGCTCGGAGCAAACTTATATTACATGGACTACCGCAATCAGCTTGTAGTGACCGGACAATTGTCAGATACCGGCAACCCGATAAGCGTCAATGTACCGGATTCATACCGTATAGGCATCGAGCTGCAGGGTGCTTTACGACCGGTGCAGTGGTTTGACTGGCAAGTGAACGCGACCTTATCGCGCAACCGCATCAGCAATTTTACCGAATATGTATACGAGGATGAATGGAAAAATCCGATATCGATCGACTGCGGCGACACGCCTATAGCGTTCTCGCCCGATATCATATTGCAGAACATGTTCAACTTCAATGCAGCAGGATTCGAGGCGTCGTTGGCAAGCCGATACATCTCAAGCCAATACATGAACAATGCCCGAAGCGCCGAGGCCCGACTTGACTCATATTTCGTATCGGACCTTTCGCTTGCATATACATTCAGGACCTTGCCGTCAATAAAAGAGCTACGCCTCGGTTTAGCGATATATAATCTGTTCAATGAGAAATATTGCAACAACGGATATGCCGGCGCCGGATATTATATAGAGAATGACAAACCGGTCATATACCGCTACGCAGGCTTTGCAGCACAAGCCACCGCCAATGTTCTCGCAACCGTAACAATGACTTTCTGACATGACACTTTACGACCTTCCGTGGGACACAATACTTGAAGTTCTCGGCTTCAGCGTGGGAATACTGTATCTATGGTGGGAATATCACGCAGATTCGCGCCTATGGTTCGCATCAATAGTCATGCCTACAATATCCATGTGGATTTATTTCCACAAAGGCATATATGCCGACTTTGCCATAAACATATATTATTTCCTGATAGCCGTCTACGGATATATAGCATGGACCAGAGGCATACGCCACGGCAAAAAGTCATCCGCCACAAAAATAAAGCAATTGCCGATCAGACACATTCCCCGCAGGCAATTGCTGTCATGCTCCGCTATATTTTTGCTTCTGTGGATAGCGTTATATTGCGGGCTACGCTATCTTACCGACAGCACAGTGCCTGTAGCCGATGCCTTCACCACGGCATTGAGCATTGTGGCTATGTGGATGCTTGCCCGCAAGTATATCGAACAGTGGATAGCATGGATAGCCGTCGACGCCGTATGTGTAGCGCTCTACTCGTACAAAGGCATCTATCTGTACGGCATACTTTACGGAGCATATACAATCGTGGCTTTCAAGGGCTACCGCAACTGGAAACGCCTCATGCAAAGCCACCAATCAACACCACAGGCCGACTGACACAGGAAGCCTTGCGCTCAAAAAATCCAAAATACGGTATCTGTTATAATGGGTCGATATATAAAAACATCTACATATCAGCAATGATGCCGGTATCGCCAGACTTTAGGGATAGTGAAACCGATAGCAATATACCGGATGAGAATATGGCACATATATAAAACAAACGGGATGAAGCGGCTGCTACATCCCGTTATGATTTCATCAAGTAAGATTTATTCTAATCAAGCGAGTGATATGATAAGATCTTTTGCTTCTTCATTTTCAGCAATAAGGATTTTATTCTCGCGGGCGAGCCATCCTATAGCGGCATAAAGTTCCTTGTCTTTGAGCTTGGTAACTTTCTTAATCTGCTTAAGCCCGAGAGCGTCGGCATCATTCAGTGCATTCCACACAAGGCCGGCATTATAGCCGATAGTGTCAATGTTCATGTTAATAATAGTTTTTAATTATACTTTATAATATAGGTAAGCAACGTGTAGTTCTCAATTCCGCTGCAAATTTACGACTTTTTTACAATTAATAACATATAACCATAACAAATATGCACTTTATATGTTCATTTTTCACTGCGATAACAAGAAAAAGCCGAAAATATCATCAATTTCCGGCTTTCACAAACAAGTATCTTTATACCTTGAAACAGGCAGACCGTCATTTCAGCTCGACAAGCTCGTAAGTCTGCGAACCAAGTCCGAGTTGCTCGGCATATTCGAGATTGTGCATGCCGTGGCGCGAATCGATGCGTTCTATAAGATGTATCTTGCCATGGTCATCAGAGTTTCTCACCGCGTCAATGCACGCACGGTCAAGAGCCACAGGGTCAAGAGAGGCAAATATGCCTATATCGGCCATTGATACGGGTTCTGGCTCAGCCACGCAGTCGCAGTCGACCGAGAGATTATTGGCCACATTGATATACAGCACCTTGTCGCCCACATGATCAATTATAGCCTTTGACGCCTCGGCCATGGACTCCTGAAATATATCCTGATCGGGTATCATATCCCATACCTTGGCCACATCCTGAGTTTTGCCGGCCGAATGTATATTTGCCTTTCCATCGGGTGAAGCTATGCCTATCGATATATTCTTAAGGGCGCCTCCGAAGCCTCCCATCGGATGACCTTTGAAATGCGACAAGACCATCAGAAAATCATAATTCAGAAAATTTTTGCCCACGATGTCTTCTTTCAGATGCCGGCCTCCCTCAATCGGAAGCGACACCTGACCGTCAGCATCAAGTATGTCAACATCGGCGATAGCCGTAAAGCCGTGCTCCTCCGCGGTTTTCAAATGGTCGGCCGTAGTGTTGCGACGGCCCGCGTAGGCCGTGTTGCCCTCGATGATAGTGCCGTTAACACTCTGTACAAGGTCCTTTATAAGAGCCGGCGAGAGATGATTGGGATTGCCCGCCTCACCGGTAGACAACTTTACCGCCACATTCTTGCCTTGGGCCTTACGACCAAGTGCATTATAGATCTTGACGATGTTTTCAGGAGTAATCTCCTTAATGAAATAAACCTTCGGGAGTTCTTTTCCCTGCGCGTCAGTAGCCGTTGTCTGCGCTTTGGTGCCCGTACAACCGGCCATCGACATACCTGTTGCGATTGCTAATGCCATAACTGCTTTTTTCATGATTGTTTATAATTAAATTTCGACTTTGATACCTGCCATGACGGTCATACGAGGCATGGGATATCCGTCATTTATTTCATATTTTTGTGCAAGAATATTGTCACAGCGCACCCATATTTTCATCCATCGCACCGCTTCATACTGACCGCTGAAATCCCATAGCGCGAAGTGTTCTTTCTTTCCACCGTCGATGGACGTATACAGGCCTGCCACATACCGCACACCCGACGAAAGATTCCAACGGCTTTTGACAAACCTCGCACCAAGCCATAGTTTGTGGCGTGGTGCCTCAAGAAGCGGCCGGCTTGTATGCAGATAGCTATAGTTGCCGTCGATATTCCATAACCGGTTTATACGATAAGACAACCCGGCTTCCACGCCGAAGTTCTCAACGCGCCCGGTATTGATATTCAACGGGGTGGCGCCTTCGCGGGGTACTGTCGCTATAAGATTCTTCGCATTAAGATAAAACACATTGACGTCGTAGGTCAGTCGGCCGCCATACAAGGGCTGTGACACTGACATCTCATAGTTCCATGACGACTCCGGTTTAAGATCAGGATTAGCCGGTCCGAACATATACATCTCCCTCAATGTAGGATAACGAAAGCCTTTGGCCGCCGAAATCTTAACCATAAGTTCACGCGGCAACGTTATTGCAGCACCAACCTGAGGTATCCACTCGGTGCCGACAGCACTGTGCCTGTCGGCACGTATAGCACCGTTCAGTGTTATATAGCCGCCTATGCCTTGCCGTACATTCACATATGCCCCGATATTGCTGTGCCACTTGTCGGCAAGAGTCTGACGCTCTCCTTTTCGTTGGCCCTCGACATAACGGTTGTACGCCTTGCCCGAAGAACGAAACATATCGGCACCCACAGTCAACGTATTGCCATAAAACAGCGATACCGACTGCCACACTGACATACCCGCCATGTTATCGTCGGAAATAAAACGATAAAGCCGGGGCGCATCCGAAACAGCATGGCCGTCATTAATGTGATTGTGTCCGAAATTGAAAAACATGTTTATACCACCCGATGTATAGCCATAATCATTATCAACAGAGACCGACACCGAACCTCGTACTACACTCTGGTCGGCATCGACCAGAGGCGATGTCACAGTACCGGGATTAGATGCACTGAAGCGGGTGATGCCGGCATCGGCAAGGGCAGTCCAACGTGTGGAGATGTCATAACCCAACTTAACGTATCCGTTGACCTGAGCGAAGTCCATGTCATCACGATTGTTATCGCTTCGATTGTAAGAAATACTTGCCGTTGACAAAAAACGTCGTTTTCTAACCAGATTGGTAAACTCGGTATCCAGTGTATTGTAAGAACCATAGCCGGCCTTTACTGATGTGCGGACCCCGTCGACCTTTGGCCGACGCGTTACGATATTGATGACTCCCCCCATGGCATTGGACCCGTATATAGCCGATGCCGGCCCCTTAACCACCTCAACGCTTTCGGCCATAGATGAATGCATGGCATCCGATATAGGATGGCCGAACACACCGCTATACTGAGGCTTTCCGTCGATCAATGTCATTATACGTCCGGCACCGCCGCTCATGCCGCGCAACGATATGCCTCCGGCGGCTCCGCCTGACACACCGTAGCCGTAAACTCCGCGTGCGGTCGTAAACAGTCCTGACACTTGCGATGCAAGCATCGGCAACAGAGACGGCTGCAACGAATTATCTATCACTTCACGTCCGATAGCCGTGACTGACTGCGAAATAAGTGTTGCCGAAGCCGATGACCTCTGCCCTGTAACAACAACCTCATCAAGTGTGAGTCGTGGTTTGACCGAATCAGCAAGCGCATCGGCAGCATTGACATGCAACCAAGAAAACAGCACCGCCAACAACATCACAGCCCTAATAACACTTACATTAATATTATTCATCGCAAAATTACTATTTAGTGCAAAAATACGGATTTCATTTAAAAATACGGTTATTTCTTAAATTAGTTTAATTGCATTCTCATAAAAAAGGCTTATATTTGCACGAAACCAAAAAACTGTCGCTATGCTAAAAATATGTTTATTATTGTGCATTCTATTATGCACAATACCGTGCAAGTCCATGGAAAAAGAAGATAATGTGGTGATCATATCATGCAAAGACGAATACACCGTAGGCGACAACAAAAATACATTGACAGTAAAAAATACAGTAGCACGCGAATACGAGGCCACAAGAAAATCGGAAAACATCCAGCCACATATATATTATAATAACGTAATATCACTGGACAAAGCGGCGGGAGGCAAAGCGCAGTACCGTAATGTAAACAATCCTATGGTGTTTCACGACGACAGCAAGGTATGCTACTTCGACATATGGCTGTCGGAGAAGGGCAAGAAAGCCAAAACGGAGTTTCGCCGCACATTCAACGACCCGGCCTATTTCACAAAAGTATTCATTCAGGAAGAGTATCCTGTAAAAAGCAAAAGCATAGTATTCAAGATACCGTCCTCAATGGCCCGGCTCAAACTCATAGATAAGAATTTCGGCAATCTCGGCATAATACGGGAAGACATTCAACATTCCGACGGCTCACGCACTGTCACCTATAGCATAGACAATCTGCCCGCACTCAAAGAGGAACCGGGAACACCACGGCCCATGTCGGCGGAGCCTTATATACTCGTAGCCGGCTACTTCAACGGCGTGCCGGAGTTATACAAGTGGCACCATGAGAGGAGTATAGTAGACGAGACAATCCCCGATACGGACTCCCTAATGGGGGAAATAATGGGAGAAGAATGTAAAGAATGCGACACGTTAGAAACAGTATATCGCTGGGTACAGCGCAACATTCGCTATATAGCCTATGAGGAGGGCGACGCCGGCTACCGCCCCGACACTCCGGCAGAGGTGGTACGTAAACGCTACGGCGACTGCAAGGGCATGTCGACACTGCTTGCCTCTCTGTTGCGCCACAACGGCTATGACGCACATGTGGCCTCGACAGGCACCAACGCAATACCCTTTCTTATCGGCGAAGTACCTTCGCTGGCCGCTACCGACCACATGATATGCGTGACGTATCACAACGGAGACACGTTATACCTTGACGCGACAAATGAATACATACATCCGCAACACATACCGTCATCGATACAAGGCAAGGATGTACTTGTTGACCGTGGTGACGACTACGAGCTGTATAGAATACCGCGATTGCCTGCAAATGCTGCTGCCGACACACTGGCGTATGGCTACAATATCATCGACGGAGCTCTCGTCGGGGCTGCCGGACGAACATTTACCGGCGACATGAAGGAATATTTCATGACCTCACTCAACTCCATCAAGAAAGAACGACAGAGCGACGCTATAGCCAAAGCTCTCATTCCGGGCACACAGGCCGATGTGGACAGAGAACACACCTACTTCTATCCTGACATAGACGGAGGCCGGCTTGCCGTGATAGCGGGTGTAATAATAAACCGCAATGCCGTAACCGCCGCCGATGACCGGTTGTACATAGACCTAAACACCGCAAACGACCCGTTTACTGCACGTATCGATACAAAAGAGCGCAAAAACGATTATGAACTGCCGTTCAGAGCTGTGATTTTCAGGGAGATATCGCTCACTGCTCCTGACACATACGACATAACCTATGTACCGGACAACTTCAGCGTCGAGATACCACAGGGCCGTTTCTCATGCCGCTATAAACGTAACGGGCAAACAGTGACATTATATAAAATAATGGAACTCGAAGATACAAGAATACCGCTTGCCGATATCGACCGATGGAATAAAACCGTATCGGAGTGGAACAACGCATGTAACCGACAAATAGAATTAACCCTCAAAAAATAATCGCAATGAAAAAGACTCTGCTGATACTGAGTATGGCTCTCCTATGGGCGACACAACTGAGAGCCGATGATGTCGCCGAATATAAAAAGTTTGCCGAAAGTATACGCAACGAAGTATACTCGATGGATATACCGGAATTTAAGGTAACGGATATACCTGAAAAATACAAAGACGAATCGGCTGTGATAATAGCCATGTACAGCAGCCTTGCGGCAGAAAAGAAAACCGGATTGGCTTTTGAGCTATGGATACCGTCAACCCGCGCACGCATATGGGCCGATGAACTGGACAGAATGCTTATACACATAAATGACAAAAATGCGCTCGACCGCTTCTCGGAATTTGATTTTGCGATAATGGGCAAACGAGACTGGCGCGACGGACTCTCCTACAAAGCCAACGAAAAGGTGCGCAAAGTGCTTGGAGCCAAGATAATCAAACCCGACGGCCGGGTGATTGAAGTAGACACCGATGACTTTCTTGAAGTCGAGGAGGGCAAAAAGGGCGAGGAGAAACGCCGGAAATTGGCCGTGCCCGGACTTGAGGTCGGCGATAATCTTGACGTATTTTTCTACACATCGACACAGTTACAGAACCTGCATCTCGATCCTATCGATTATGTATTTCGCAAAGACTATCCGGTTATGTACTATAAGGTGCACTGCAAAATCGACAATGACCTTACGACACAATACCGCACCCTCAACGGCGCTCCGGACTTCAGCATAACACGTGACGCAGATGAGAACTTCATACTTGACACGGAGCAGACCGACATATCGGCCAAAACCCCACGTCTATGGTACAACGCGCTGCGACAATCGCCGATTATCCAGATGCGTGTCTACAACCGCCGGTCGGACCAATATACACCCAAAAGCGCACGTAAAGACGGCGTACAGTCCAACCCGTCTGTGGCAATAATAAAAAACGATGCACTTACAGATATCGAATACGGGTCTTACAATGAAAAAATAGTGAAAGACCTGCTTAATCTTGACTTTGACGGCGGGAAAAATGTGACCGGCAAACTTAAGAACATGCGTAAAAAAGGATTGATAACCGATGATGAGATATGCGACTATCTTTACAACATGCTTTCGTATCGCGTATGTGCCAAGCGTGTCAATATGAATCCCTACAAATTCATAACCATGTTCAATGAAGCCGCGGCAGCCACCGGTCTTGATGTCAAATACGGCATAGTCACTCCCGACTTCTACGAACCGCTCGACACACTTAGCACCATGTTTCACATATTATGGTTCGGATATGTGGAAAATACAGGAAAATATTATCTTCCCCCAGCCGGATATTATAACGCTCCGGGCGAAACAGCCGGTATATTCCAAGGCGAAAAAGGCCAGTTCAAACCTACCAAACGAGAGTTGAAGAAGAATAAAAACACACAAGGAGCCATAGTGGACTTCAAAATGTGCTCTCCCGAAGAAAACCGCGAAGCTGTCGAGGTCAACGCTTCGGTCGACGGAACAGCCCTCGTCATCGACAGGAGAGTACGCGACTACGGCGGCATGAAATCATCATCATCGGAACTACTCAGCGAAGAGGCTCTGAACAAAGAATACATTGACGTGCTGTCGCGTGTCGACATAAAGTGTATATTCCGTGAGAACAAAAAAGCCAAGGCGGAAAGAGAAGAGCGCTATGCCGACGGACGGCGACAACAGACCGACGACTTCAAGGCAGAGATAAAAAATTATCACGGACGCGATGCCATGGAGATGAGAAGCGGAGAGATTGTGTCGACAGGCATCGATCCGAAAAACCCGGTGCTCGAATACCGGTTGGAATATGTAATGGACGAAATGGTGAAGAATGCCGGACATAATCTTATCATACAGGTGGGACGACTGATAAACGACCAACTTGAGCTGCTACCCTCTGACCGCACCCGCACCGATGATGTATACATGAGCATGCCCCGCGAGATAGCCACAGATATAGCGATAAAGATACCCGAAGGCTATCGAGTGTCGGACAAAACCCTTAAGTCACTTGAACGCAATGTCGACAATTCGGCAGGCAGATTCAGGGTGGAAGTGTCGCAAACCGGCGACAAGGTATCGGTCAAAGTACTTAAACGATATAACCACAAGGTCGAAGCGGCAACATCTTGGCCCGCACTTGTAGAGATTGTGGATGCAGCCTCGAAATGGCAGCCCTCCACACTCCTACTTGAGCGTATATAGACACGCCGCCGCAATTAAAAACGGAGAGAGCGCCAACCGGCACTCTCTCCGCATAAACCTATATAATGTACCTATAATTGGCGGGACATTAATCTATATACCGGAGCACGTCTACTTGCGGCTTTTGATCTTCTCGAGCTGACGCTCAAGTGCCTCAAGACACAGGTCGACCGCTTCTTCAAACGAGTCAGCTGTTTTAGATGCAAATATATCCTCCTGCTGAGGTACCGATATTTTGATGCCTGCTTCCTTGTTCATCGAAGTCTCGGGCTTTACGACGTTAAGAGTAACCTCGACATTGGATATGTTCTCGTAGTGTCGCGCAAGACGATTTACTTTCTTGTTGATGAAATCTTGCAGTTTTTCAGTTGCGTCAAAATGGATTGACTTAATGTTTACTTCCATGATCTCCTCCTTTTTTTAGAGCACGTGGATGTGCGAGTTGATAATTTTGTTTTAGTTCTCGATAAGTTATATGGGTGTACACCTGCGTTGTAGCCAACGATTGGTGACCAAGTAACTGCTGTACGGAATATAGGTCGGCTCCGTTATTGAGCATGTCGGTGGCAAATGAATGGCGCAAAACATGCGGACTCTGTCGCTGCGCTACCGTATGCCCAGCCAATGCCGAATTGACAACATTGTATATAAGCTTTCTGTAGAGCGGCTCTCCGCCAGATCTAACGAAAAACTCATGAACGATACCGGGCACTGTCTCGCTACGCCGATTGCGATATAACGTGATCATATCAGACAACTCTTCTCCGAAAGGAATTATTCTGTGTTTATTACGCTTGCCAAGCACTTTTAGTTCACCCTTCACGGTGTCGACATCGGCATCCATAAGCCCCATTACCTCCGATGCCCGAAGCCCGGTCGTATATATCATCATGATTATCAGCCGGTCGCGCACACTCGTAAAATCATCGGTATCTATCGGCTGGTCAAGAATTTCTTCCGTCTCTCGCTGCCTTACATAAACGGGCAGAGGCTTGTCGGGCTTTGCAAGCGCAAGTTCGGCTGCAGGATTGGCCCGAAGTCCGTGATACCGCATAAGGTATCGAAAAAAAGCTCTCAAAGCCTGTATCTTACGGCGTATTGTACGGACTCCGTCGCCATCCTTCGCAAGTTTTGCCACCCACAGCCTCAGGTCACCGGCAGTGACATCCTCGGGATGCAACTCCTCCGGCTTACCACCGGTAGCATAATCAGCCCACTGGCGTAGGTCACCGGTATATGCGGAAACGGTGTGAACTGAAAAATTCAGCTCACACCGTATATATGTTATAAAAGAGTCCAACATGGCAAATCCGTGAAACCTACGTTTACGAATTTAGCTCTTTTATGTCAATTTACCAAATAAAAAGGAGGGAAATTATGATTTATTCCTCAACCATGCGAAGCTTCTGCACGTAAACAGCCTTCATCATCTTCTTGCGGTTAGTGATGCTCGGCTTTTCAAATGCCTGACGGCTACGAAGTTCCTTTACGATGCCGGTCTTTTCAAATTTTCTTTTAAACTTCTTAAGAGCTTTTTCGATGTTTTCGCCTTCTTTTACTTGTACGATTATCATTTTTATATGTTTGTTTTTGTTTGTTTCAGTTTTATTAATTGCGCGACAAAATTACATATAGTTTTCGAGATGACAAAATTTTGCGGTAATAAAGTCGCTATCAATAATTAAAGATAAATTATTTTACCGCGTCATCGGCTACTCCCGCGAGTTCAGGGTCAATCATGATACGTCCGCAGTACTCACATACGATGACTTTCTTATGCATCTTGATCTCCATCTGCTTCTGCGGCGGAATGCGGTTGAAGCAACCTCCACAGGCATTGCGCTGTATATACACAATGCCGAGACCGTTGCGTGCGTTGTCGCGTATGCGCTTAAACGCTTTCAGGGTACGCTCGTCGATGCGCGGCTCTATCTCCTTGGCCTGTATGCGCAGACGCTCTTCATCCTGTCGGGTCTCCGATACTATTTCGTCAAGCTCCGCCTTCTTTTCTTTAAGGATGTGCTCGCTGTCGGTAAGACGCTCTTCGGTCGCGGCAATGTCGCTGTTCTTTGCGTCTATGGCACGGGCATACTCGTTGAGGTGCTTTTCGCAAAGCTCGATTTCAAGTGCCTGAAACTCAACTTCCTTTGACAACAGGTCAAACTCGCGGTTGTTTCTCACATTGTCAAGCTGCTCTTTGTAGCGTGCTATCTTAGACTGCGAGTCATTGATTTTTTCTTTCTCAATCACCGTCTTCTTGCGGAGCTCCTCCACGTCGCGACGGTAGTTTTCGATACGAGTACGAAGGCCTTCGATATTGTCCTCAAGGTCTTTGACTTCCAGCGGAAGCTCGCCGCGTATGGTCTTTATGCGGTCAATCTCGGAGAGAATTGTCTGCAACTCATACAGCGATTTCAGACGCTGTTCCACTGAGAGTACTTCGTTTTTGTTCTTGTCTGTAGCCATTTGCTTACAAGTAGTTTATCGGATTTTTTTCTAATTCGGAGTAATAGAGCGCAAAGTTAGGAAATTTTTCGCTAACTATATGATAAAAAATCTGTTTTGTGCACATTTCGCTCTCATAATGGCCGATATCTATGATGAAAATGTCATCGCGGTAATCGACAAAGTCATGATAACGGACATCGGAAGTGACAAATGCCTGTGCACCCGAAGCTATGGCATCGCCTATCAGCGAGCCGCCTGAACCGCCGCATACAGCCACTCGTTCAATGGCGCTGTCGGGCAACCGTGTACACCTTGCCACCGGTGACGAGCATACGTCCTTTACTTTGGCCACAAGTGCCTTAGCATCAACAGGAGACGGCAATCGGCCAACCGCGCCAAGACCGGCTGGCAACGGATTGTCCAACCGCACAAACTCATATGCCGGCACCTCATAAGGATGTGCCTCCAACAAGGCACGCTCCACCTTGTCGCGCAGCCACGACGGAAGCATGACGTCAATGCGTGTTTCAGGCTCATGATGCAGTTCTCCGATACGGCCTACGTACGGGTCGGCGCCGTCAAGAGCCATAAAAGTCCCCTCTCCTTTTACAGAGAATGAGCAATCGGAGTAACACCCTATTCTGCCGGCACCCGCACGCCACATCGCCTCTCTGACTTTTACAGCATGCGCCTCAGGCACCATAACCGACAGTTTCATCGTCTTTCCTGTCAGCTGCTGAAGCGGCACGACATCACAAAGGCCTAAAAGAGAAGCGAGCACACGGCTCACACCCTCCACAGGCGCACTGTCAAGATTGGTATGGGCCGAATAGACGACTATGTCGTTTTTAACCGCAGCTATGAGTGCCTGCTGCTGAAGTGTATGTCCGGTAAGGCGTTTTATCCCCTTAAACAGCAGCGGATGATGCGACAATACAAGATTGCAGCCACGATCAACAGCTTCCCGGATAATATCGGGCGTGATATCGACACAAAGCAAAGCTCCGGTACATAACGCACCGGCATCACCTACCTGCAAGCCGGCATTGTCATAGTCCTCCTGCAAAGGAAGCGGCGCCACCTGCTCTATGGCGTTGATTATATCGCGTATCTTTATCACCGCGTCACATATTATTTTTCAGGAAGCTCCACTTTAAGAGCGAGCTCGTCGAGTTGCTTCTGATCTATAGGCGCAGGTGCATCGAGCATGACGTCGCGGCCTGAATTATTTTTCGGGAATGCAATACAGTCGCGTATACTGTCGAGACCGGCAAACAACGATACCCAACGGTCAAGTCCATAGGCAAGACCTCCGTGAGGCGGCGCGCCGTACTTGAACGCGTTCATAAGGAAGCCGAACTGCTCCTGAGCACGCTCGGGAGTAAAACCGAGAATCTCAAACATCTTGGCCTGAAGCTTGCTGTCATGTATACGTATGGAGCCTCCGCCAACTTCCACGCCGTTTATGACCATGTCATAGGCATCGGCTCTGACAGCGGCCGGATCGGTGTCAAGCAGCGGTATGTCCTCATCTTTAGGATGAGTGAACGGATGATGCATGGCCATAAGGCGCTGCTCCTCGTCGCTCCATTCAAACATGGGGAAATCAACGACCCAAAGACAAGCAAACTTATTCTTGTCGCGCAGACCGAGCTGACGTCCCATTTCAAGTCTAAGCTCGCACAACTGTCTGCGGGTCTTCATGACATCATCGCCCGACAGAATGAGAATAAGGTCGCCCGGGTTGGCATTGAAGGCACATTTCATCTGCTGAAGCACCTCCTGCGAGTAAAACTTGTCGACACTCGACTTCACGGTGCCGTCGGCCTCTACACGAGCGTATACCATGCCCTTTGCGCCTATCTGCGGACGCTTTACGTAGTCGGTAAGCTGGTCGAGCTGCTTGCGGGTGTATGTAGCCGCGCCGGGAGCACAGATACCACCGACATAGGCGGCGTTGTCAAACACACCGAAACCGTGGCCCTTCATTATATCCATCAGTTCGACAAACTTCATGCCGAAACGCAAGTCGGGCTTGTCGCTGCCGTAATACTTCATGGCATCGGCCCACGGCATGCGCACAAAAGGCTGCGGCAGGTCAACCCCGCGAAGTTCTTTGAACAAATGCACGGCCATGCCCTCAAACAGATTGATTATATCGTCCTGCTCCACGAAACTCATCTCGCAGTCTATCTGAGTGAATTCAGGCTGACGGTCGGCACGCAGGTCTTCATCGCGGAAGCATTTCACAATCTGGAAATAGCGGTCCATGCCTGACACCATAAGAAGCTGTTTAAGAGTCTGGGGCGACTGCGGGAGAGCGTAGAACTGGCCTTGATTCATACGCGAAGGCACAACAAAGTCGCGAGCACCTTCTGGTGTTGACCCAACCAGCATGGGAGTCTCAATTTCAAGGAAGCCTTTGCTGTCAAGGTAGCGGCGCACCTCCATTGTCATCTTATGACGCAGCTCGAGATTTTTCCTGACGCAACTGCGGCGCAAATCAAGATAACGGAATTTCATACGCAGATCGTCGCCTCCGTCAGTATCGTCCTCTATAGTAAACGGCGGCACTTCAGAAGGATTAAGTACGGTAAACCGTCGGGCGATAATCTCAATGTCACCGGTAGGTAGATTGGGATTCTTACTTGAGCGCTCGGCTACTGTGCCCGTCACCTGAGCCACATACTCGCGGCCGAGGTGATTGGCGGCCTCGCAGAGGTCGGCGTCAGTCTCGTTATTGAACACGACTTGCGTTATGCCGTAGCGGTCACGCAGATCTACAAATGTCATGCCACCCATCTTACGGGCACGCTGAACCCAACCGGCAATTGTGACCTCGCTGCCGGCATCGCTCAAGCGGAGTTCTCCGCATGTCTTACTCCTGTACATATGGCGTTACTGAATAATAGTATGTTAATGCAATAATGAAATTTGAGTCAAAGATACGAATAAGCAGAGTGCAAAAGCAAATATAATCTGCCTTCACATAGCTTTTGAATATCTTAAACCACGTCAAAGTTAATCAATAACCGCGTAAAATGGAAATCTCTATATGTTTTTCATGACAATAAATACGTTATTAACGCATTGACATATCCTCTGGATAAAAATCAGGATAAAAACGACATTATTCAATCACAATGATGGCACAAACTTTAATATCAAATGCATTGTCCTGTACAATTCAATCTATTCATTTCTGTACGTCATATATGATTCGCCCATACAATTTGGACTATGACAGTAAATAGGACAAGCAGTACTTCAAGGCATTCGGCATAAGCCGATCATGGGTTTTTCATATTTTGCAGGCGGCACATGTCATTTGCCAGTGACTTTCCAGCGGATTTTCTCCCAGATAGAAGGCTCGTCAAACTTAATATGCACGTTTATGCCACTGTCCTTTTTATTCAGAAACACAATAGAACTGTGGAGCACTATGACCACGACCTCATCAAACTGAGTAATGCCGTGTATACGGTTCAAAGCCAATTTATGAAACGGCGATGCGGAGTCGATGCTGTTGATAACCAAGTTGCCCTCTTCATCAATAACAATATCATGATGTTCTGATGCATATTCAAACAACAATCCCACATCAAGCAACTCTATTCCCGCAGGCCGCTTGCGATATTTCTTATATAAGGCGTCGATTACCTTTTTCGTTATCATATTTGCTGCAATTATTTCAGATAAATTTCGGGCGTAGATTGGTTTTCCGCACTTGCCTGTGTCGTATTAACACATTTACGGCAATTATAGTTTAGGATTTTTTAAGTAAAAACAGTTTGGAATGGCGTCGCTTAATAAAAAAGTGCGGCAACAGTGAATCATCACGATGCCGCACTTATAATCATATGGTCATTACTGATTATGCAAGGAATCCGAGAAGGACACCGGCAGCTACAGCCGAACCGATCACACCGGCAACATTGGGACCCATGGCGTGCATGAGCAAGTAGTTGCTCGGATCGTATTCAAGACCGAGGTTATTTGATATACGGGCTGACATGGGCACAGCCGACACACCGGCATTTCCGATAAGCGGGTTGAGCTTCTTGCCTGCAGGCAGAAACAGGTTGAATATCTTCACAAAGATAACACCTGAAGCCGATGCAATGATAAAGGCCATGAAACCGAGCGCGAAAATAAATATCGTGTCAAGGGTAAGGAACTCCGAAGCCTGAGTCGAAGCGCCCACTGTCATACCGAGAAGTATGGTCACGATATCGGTCAGCGCATTGCTTGCGGTCTTGGCAAGACGGTTGGTCACGCCACACTCGCGCAGCAAGTTACCGAAGAACAACATACCCAACAGAGGTATACCCGAAGGCACCACAAAGCAAGTAAGGATAAGGCCTACGATGGGGAATATAATCTTCTCGTTCTGCGACACGGCACGCGCAGGCTTCATCTTGATGACACGCTCGTGCTTGGTTGTGAGAAGTCGCATGATCGGCGGCTGTATAAGCGGCACAAGAGCCATGTAAGAGTATGCCGACACTGCTATGGCACCCATAAGATTAGGTGCAAGCTTTGACGACAGGAAGATGGCTGTAGGACCGTCGGCACCACCGATGATAGCGACAGCTCCGGCCTGATCGGGAGCGAAGCCAAGCGCAAGCGCCACCATATAGGCGCCGAATATACCGAACTGAGCAGCCGCGCCGACAAGCATTAGCTTAGGATTGGCGATAAGGGCCGAGAAGTCGGTCATGGCACCGATACCGAGAAATATAAGAGGTGGATACCAGCCGGCACTCACTCCATTATAAAGGATATTAAGCACTGAGCCCTCTTCGTAGATACCAATTTCAAGACCTGCGGTTCCGTTGAAAGGGATGTTGCCTATAAGTATACCGAAGCCTATCGGCACAAGCAACATCGGCTCGAAATTCTTCTTGATGGCAAGCCATAGGAAGAAGAGGCCGACGGCGAGCATGACCAGATGTTGCCAAGTAGCGTTGGCAAAGCCCGTAAGCTCCCAGAACTGCTGGAAATTGGTCGCCATAAATTCGTGGAAAGTCATATTGTCTGATGCTTTATTTAAAGTTAAAATACCTGCCGGACCTTTATGCAAGGGTTATAAGCACAGCACCTTCAAGCACTGCATCGCCAGCTGCTATGTTGATCGATGACACCTTGCCGTCGCGACCTGCATGAATGGCGTTTTCCATCTTCATGGCTTCAAGCACGACCACTGTATCGGCTGCCTTAACCGTGTCGCCGACTTTACAGTTGACTGACAGTATGGTACCGGGCAGAGGAGCCTTCACTTCATATGCTCCGGAAGATACGGCGGCTTTGGCCACGACCTTTTCACCCGAAGCCGTACGGGGAGCGGCCGAGGGACGCGGAGTGTTGACTACGGTAACCGAATTCTGCTTTTTCTCAAGCTCGACCTTATAAGGAGTACCGTTTACAAGAACTTCGGTAACGTTGTCCACAATGTCGCCGATGGCAACATTATAGGTGTTTCCGTTTATTTTATATTTATATTCTTTCATGTGAATGATAATTTGCTTTTCTTGTTGGAAAAAATTTTGTTTGGATTAACGTCGCGGAAGTTCGCGCAAGCCATAAATCTTTGAGTTCCACGGCGAATAGCTCTTCCTCACCTTATTGATAGTAAGGATAGTGCTCTCTTTGTCATGGGCATTCAGGTGATTGTGCAGAGCCATGACGATAGCTGCTATCTCCTCGCCGGAGTCGTGGGTCGGACGCTCTTCCTTGGGCAAGGACTTGGCCTCGATACCCTGAGAACGGGCTTTGTTGGTACGTGACACCCTCGCACCTATGCGGCTTATGGCATAGAACGACAGGCTGAGCAACAGCAATGCCGAGAATACTATGCACATGGCCATCATCGACAGTCCGAAGCCGCGACCGTCGGTCTCGGCAAACATTTCCACCTTAGAGTTGGTGTCGATGATCTTGTTGTTGCTGCTGGGGGTTATGTAGGCTGCGTCAGAGCCGTCACGCACTTCCCAAGCTTCAATGCCCGAGCCTTCGCCGTCGAGTTTACGGGCGTAGGTAGTATTGGGAAGCAACGACGCCGGCACTGTGATCGAATCGATAAGAGTAATGCCGTTGGCATCATATATACCGATCCAGTTGTCCTGACCCGGAGTAAGCTTGAAACTCAGGTGAAATGTACCTTTGTTGGGTTCGCCGTCGGCCCAGAACACGACATGCTGCCGGGGAGGTATCTCGGTATTTACATCACCGAGGGGCACAGGATATTTCTTGGGCTGTGCCGGATCGTTTGACAGGAACACGCTCGATATCTCCATGGGCGCGTAAGTCGAGTTGTACAGCTCTATCCATGCCTGATGAAGGCCGTAGTCGTCGACATAGTTGCTGTCGTTCTGTACCATCACTTCGTTGATGCGCAGTCCGCGTCGTCCTTGGGCGTCAACGGTCATGCAGCATGCAACGGCGGCGATGAGTATGATTAAAAATCTCTTTTTCATTGGAAAATGCATAGAGGCGTTTTGTTATAGAGGTATGTTTCCGTGCTTTTTAGCCGGATTGGTGACTTTCTTGGTAGCAAGCTGCTGCAGGGCGCGTATTACGCGGAAGCGGGTATTGCGCGGTTCGATGACGTCATCGATGTAGCCATACTTGGCTGCATTGTAAGGATTGCAGAACAGCTTGTTGTATTCAGCCTCCTTCTCGGCAAGTACTTTTGCAGGATCTTCAGCTGCCTTAGCCTCGCGGGCGTAGAGAACCTCGACAGCACCGGCGCCACCCATTACAGCGATTTCGGCAGTAGGCCATGCGTAGTTCATGTCGCCGCGGAGTTGCTTGCAGCTCATCACAATGTGGCTTCCGCCATAGCTCTTGCGGAGTGTGACTGTAACTTTAGGCACAGTGGCTTCACCGTAAGCGTAAAGCAGCTTGGCTCCATGCAGAATAACACCGTTGTACTCCTGACCGGTACCGGGAAGGAAGCCCGGAACGTCGACAAGCGTCACCAAAGGTATGTTGAACGCATCGCAGAAGCGCACGAAGCGGGCACCTTTCCGCGAAGCGTTGCTGTCAAGCACACCGGCAAGATATTTGGGCTGATTGGCCACAATACCCACCGACTGGCCGTTCATGCGGGCAAAACCGACAATGATATTCTTAGCGTAGTCGCGCTGTATTTCGAGGAATTCTCCGTTATCGACTATGGCGCCGATAACCTCATACATGTCGTAAGGCTTGGTGGCGCTGTCGGGGATGATGTCATTGAGCGAGTCTTCGAGACGGTCGATGGGGTCGGTGCACTCTACCAGCGGCGGCTCCTCAAGATTGTTCTGAGGTATATAGCTGAACAACTTACGTATTATCTTCAGGGCCTCTTCGCCATCTTCAGCGGCAAAGTGGGCCACACCGCTCTTGCAGGCGTGTACCTGAGCGCCACCGAGGGCTTCCTGAGTCACATCTTCGCCGGTCACGGTCTTTACTACCTTAGGACCGGTAAGGAACATATATGATATGCCCTTGGTCATGATAGTGAAGTCGGTAAGAGCGGGAGAATATACGGCACCGCCGGCGCAGGGACCGAGTATACCCGATATCTGAGGTATGACACCCGATGCCATGATGTTGCGCTGGAATATTTCGGCATAGCCGGCAAGAGCGTTGATACCTTCCTGAATACGTGCGCCGCCCGAGTCATTAAGACCTATAACGGGTGCGCCCATCTTCATGGCCATATCCATGACCTTGCATATCTTGAGAGCCATTGTCTCGGACAAAGAACCGCCGAATACGGTAAAGTCTTGGGCAAATACGTATACCAGACGGCCCTCGATTGTACCGTAGCCGGTCACCACACCGTCGCCGAGATAGCTCTTCTTCTCCTGTCCGAAGTTTGTGCAACGATGACGCACAAACATGTCGAGCTCTTCAAAAGAGCCCTCGTCGAGAAGCTGGGCTATGCGCTCGCGGGCTGTATATTTGCCTTTATCATGTTGTTTCTGTATGGCCTTTTCGCCACCTCCTAAACGAGCTTCCTCGCGCAGGGCGATAAGCTCTTGTACTTTTTCAAGCTGAGTGCTCATGTCTTATTGTTTTGTTAATAAACAAGGGAGTTGGTTATTATTTGTTTGGATCCTCGCAAAGCTCTATCAGCGCGCCACAAGTCGACTTGGGATGAAGGAAGGCTATGTTAAGGCCTTCAGCGCCTTTACGCGGAGCCTTGTCGATAAGGCGGCAGCCCTTTTCTTCAGCTTCGGCAAGAGCATTGGCCACACCGTCTTCCATAGCGAAAGCTATATGCTGTATGCCTCCGCGGCCTCCGTTGTTGGCTATGAATTTGGATATTGCGCTGTCATCCGACGTACCTTCAAGAAGTTCAATCTTGGTCTGGCCTACCTTAAAAAATGCAGTACGTACTTTCTGGTCGGCCACCTCCTCGATGGCAAAGCATTTAAGGCCTAAGATTTTCTCGTAAAAAGGTATTGCCTCGTCCAACGAAGGAACGGCTATACCCACGTGTTCAATGTGAGAAATGTTCATTGTATTAATTTTTTAATTATGGTTGAAAATATTGTTGTTTCTACGGTTAAAATCGCCCTCGCCACATGAGCATAGACCGATTCACATTAATCGACGCTGCAAATTTAGCAATTATTGTTGAACTACCTAATGACATTTATATAATAATTAATGTATGGTAAATGAATTTTTGTCAGAAAAGTGAAAAAGTGTCAGCCCGTGTGTCAGTAGCCCCAAAACGGCTAAAACAGTGCAAATTACATATTTAACGTTGCGTTCAACCTTTTTGGCATATGATTTGTTTTTTCTATGAGCGTCGAAGTCCCCCTCGGGATATGAAGACACATATAAATATTGACGAATCAACATAACCAAAAAATAAAAACTTAAACATTATGGGAAAAATTATCGGTATTGACTTGGGAACAACCAACTCATGCGTTTCCGTACTTGAAGGCAACGACCCTGTCGTTATACCTAACAGCGAAGGCCGCAATACAACACCGTCTATCGTAGCATTCATAGCCGGTGGCGAGCGTAAAGTCGGAGACCCCGCTAAACGTCAGGCAATAACCAACCCTGAAGGCACCATCTACTCGATCAAGCGTTTCATGGGTGAGAAATATGATGAAATAGCTGATGAGGTCAAGAGAGTACCGTATGAGGTAGGCAAAGCCGACAACGGCACAGTGCGCGTGCTCGTCGACGGCCGCGAATATACGCCTCAGGAGATTTCGGCCATGATTCTTCAGAAGATGAAAAAGACTGCCGAAGATTATCTCGGACAATCGGTTGACGAAGCCGTCATAACCGTTCCGGCCTACTTTAACGACTCACAGCGTCAGGCCACTAAAGAAGCCGGCGAAATCGCAGGCCTTAAAGTGCGCCGTATTGTCAACGAGCCCACCGCAGCCGCACTTGCCTATGGCCTTGACAAGAGCAATAAGGACCAGAAGATAGCCGTGTTTGACCTCGGTGGCGGTACATTTGATATCTCCATCCTCGAACTTGGCGACGGAGTATTTGAGGTTAAGTCAACCAATGGCGACACCCACCTCGGAGGCGATGACTTCGACCATGTGATCATAGACTGGCTTGCCGATGACTTCCAGCAGGAATACAACGTTGATCTGCGCAAGGATGCCATGGCACTGCAGCGCCTTAAGGAAGCTGCCGAAAAGGCCAAGATCGAACTTTCAAGCTCGACAACGACAGAGATCAACCTGCCTTACATCATGCCGGTTGACGGTGTGCCCCGCCACTTGGTAAAAACTCTTACCCGTGCAAAGTTTGAGCAGCTCGCCGACAAACTTATTCAGGCTACCATAAAGCCCTGCGAACAGGCTCTTAAGGATGCAGGCCTCTCCGCCTCTGACATCGACGAGGTCATCCTCGTAGGCGGTTCGACACGTATACCCGCCATACAGGAAATCGTGAAGAAATTCTTCGGCAAAGCTCCGTCAAAGGGCGTTAATCCCGACGAAGTTGTAGCTGTAGGAGCAGCCATTCAGGGCGGTGTGCTTTCAGGCGATGTAAAGGACGTGCTTCTGCTCGACGTAGTGCCTCTGTCAGTCGGCATCGAGACTCTCGGCGGCGTTATGACCAAACTTATCGAGGCCAACACCACAATACCTACCCGCAAGAGCGAAGTATTCTCAACCGCAGCCGACAATCAGCCTTCGGTTGAAATCCATGTTCTTCAGGGCGAGCGTCCTCTTGCCAAAGACGACAAGACCCTCGGCAAATTCCATTTGGACGGCATAGCACCCGCGCCACGCGGCATACCTCAGATTGAAGTTACATTTGAAATCGACGCCAACGGCATACTTAACGTTTCGGCAAAAGACAAAGCCACAGGCAAAGAACAGAGCATACGTATCGAAGCATCATCAGGCCTTACCGACGCCGAAATCAAGCGTATGAAGGACGAAGCTGCCGCCAATGCAGCGGCCGACGAGGCAGAAAAACAGCGTATCGACAAACTCAATCAAGCCGACACTGTAATCTTCCAGACTAAAAAACAGCTTGAAGAACTCGGCGCGGCTATACCCGCCGATAAGAAAGCCACCATCGAGGCCGCCCTTAAGCGCTTGGAAGATGCCCACAAGGCTCAGGACGTAGCAGCCATCGAACCGGCAATCAACGACATCCAGAAAGCCTTTGGCGAAGCTCAGCAAGACATCCTCAACGCTCAACAGCAGGCTCAAGCCGGTGCACAACCGGGTGCAGGCGCACCTAACTCCGGTGCAGGCGCACCCCACGCCGGTGGCGACGACCAAGTAACCGACGTCGACTTCGAGGAAGTGAAGTAAGCCACATACCCATTCAACTACAATAAAACCGGGGACTCAATGAGTCCTCGGTTTTTATTTTGTTTTAGCAGAAATAAATATCGGTTACCCTATTGGATATTAACCGTAATCAATATCATGCATACAATACAGTCGTCACATCCAAAAAAGAGGAAGTTTCTTCCCTATTCATATCGGAACAACAGCATACTATATAATTATTCATAACTTCGTATATATCAATGCGGCACAAAATGGGCATAAACAACAGGCCCTCCTCTTCATATATTCAATTGCCGCAGACCTAATAGGCCGCAATAACAAATTTCACTATAACCACAAGTCACTGAAAACAGACGATGCTATTCTGTTTCACGAAACATAAAAAACCGCCCAACGATTATATTTCAAAAAAAATTTCGCATTTTTTCGCAAAAGTATTGTTTACTCCAAAAATAAGCATTAACTTTGCACTCACAAAGACGGTCCCATAGCTCAGTTGGTTAGAGCACCTGACTCATAATCAGGGAGTCCTAGGTTCAAGCCCTAGTGGGACCACCTTTATGAATCTCCAATCGCTTATATATCAAGCGATTGGAGATTTTCTTTTATAAGTATTGTCCACAATTTGTCCACCAAATTGATTTCTGACCACGCAGTGGACAAAAAATTTCC
>Ga0209064_1001163_pt1 | contig 45664 bp, 46 predicted proteins | sample Inofromicrocosms_FD_187498 | JGI IMG/M metagenome (GOLD analysis project Ga0209064, IMG submission 187498) | Mouse cecum microbial communities from Vienna, Austria - Inoculum for glucosamine and mucus D2O microcosms (SPAdes) (version 2) | ecosystem: Host-associated > Mammals > Digestive system >...
AGATGAATTAATTAAGGCTCTTAAACAGCATGAAGATAGATATAATAATACTGCTAAAACATGCTTAAATTTTAAATCTCCATATGAGATTGTTATTGAAAATAAATTATTGCTTGATTTATATTAAGTTAAGATTTATTTTTTACTAAAAGTGTAACATTTGTCCTGTTAGTTAAGAAAAAAAATTAAAAAATATAAAAATTTTTATTGACATTGTATGGTAAATAATATATATAGTAATTCCCATGCGGGTGTAGCTCAGTTGGTAGAGCGTGACCTTGCCAAGGTTGAGGTCGCGAGTTCGAGTCTCGTCACCCGCTTTTTTATACGGCGACGTGGCCGAGTGGTTAGGCAGAGGCCTGCAAAGCCTTGTACTCCGGTTCAAATCCGGACGTCGCCTTTCATTATTTTTCTTTTCTTTTTTTCATATTGTAATAAACTATGCAAAGATTTATGGAGTAATATATGAAAGTTTTTTTTATTATAATTTCTTTTTTAATATTAAATATTTCTGTATATGCTGAAGAATATGTAAAAGCATGCCCAAATTGTGATTTTGTAATTGTGGAAAAATCTGTTAATACAAATAACTGCAAAGAATATTTTAAATATTTTTTTAAAGATAAAAGAATAGGTAAAGCTTATGAAGAATTTGGAGATTATTTTGTTCCAACTCATAAATATGCTGAGTTTTGGAAACGATATCTGCCAGATTCTAATGAAAAATATTTTGTAAATAAAGAACATGTAAATAATTCTACAGTTTCAATATTTTATGAAATTTTACCTAAAAAAATACATATTAAAGAAGGCAAAAAAGCAAATATAGAAATGATTATTGATAATGAAAAATATTATTTTCAGTTAAAAGAGATAGATGGAGGCACTGAAATTTCATCTTGTTACAGTATTATTTAAGTAAATTTGTATAAAATATGTATGGAGTATATTAGAATATTTGAATAATATGTTTAAGTGTGTTAAATACTTATACTATTTATATTATAGGAGATTAATATGAAACGCTTATTTATACTTGTTGTTTTACTTGCTGCACTTGTTACTGGCTGCAAATCTGCTGATTTGAAAGTATTAGAAAAAAATTTACAGGCAGGTTTTGCTCAAACTGGACAGGATATTAAAGTTCAAGTTATTGAACTTAAAAATCTTAAAGATATACTTCCGGGCTTTGCATTTGTAGAAATAAAAATTTATAATAATAATAATCTTGTTAATACTGAAAGATTTATTACAAATGGCAGGTATTTTGCAAAGGATATAATTGATTCTAAAACATTATCTTCTTTAAAAGATGAATTAGATTTTGAATTTGCAAAAGTGGAAACAATAGATACATCTAAACTTACACTTGCATCTGGCAATAAAGATGCTAAAAATGTAATTGTTGAAATTACTGATTTTCAATGTCCATACTGCAAAAAAGCTAATGCTTTATTTAAAGAAAAATTAGCAGATAAATCAGACTATGCATTGTATATAGTTCATTTACCATTAGATATGCACCCAAATGCACAAATTATGGCACAAATTTTTGAAGCTGGTATGCAAATGGGTTTTAATTTTAAAAATGAACTTTTTGAAGCAGATTATATTAAAGTCATAGAGTCAAAAATTGAAGATTTGCAAGAAGCAGGCACTCAACTTAATCAAGAAACATTAGCTGTATTAATTGATGAAGTAAATAATCAAATTATAAATGATTTTGCAGCTAAAACAGATAATCCTGATAAATTTAAATCATTAGTTTTATCTGATGAAATTAAAACAAAAGTTGATGAAACAAAAGAATTAGCAGAAAATTTAAACATTAGTGCTACACCAGCATTTTATATTAATGGAAAGGCCATTTCTGGTTATAATGAAAGATTAATTTTAAAAGCTTTAGATGATATTAAATAGAAAATCATAATTAATTTTTTTAGTTCCGCCAATATTATTTGGCGGAATTTTTTTTGCCCTATTGTAAAAAATGAAAAAATTTAGTAAAATACTATTAAAATAAATATAAGGATATAGTATGTCTGTAATAAAAAGGCTGTCGCCAGAAGTTGCTTCTAAAATAGCAGCAGGTGAAGTTGTTGAAAAACCTTTTAATGTTGTAAAAGAATTAATTGAGAATTCATGTGATGCTGGTGCATCAAAAATTATAGTTGAAGTTAATGAGGGTGGATTAAATAAAATAAAAATTATAGATAATGGCAAAGGAATAGATAAAGATGACTTACCACTTGCCTTAGAGCGTTTTGCTACAAGTAAAGCTGCAACTGTTGAAGATGTTTATTCTGCTGCAACTTTTGGGTTTCGTGGGGAAGCATTAGCAGCAATTTCTTCTGTCAGTGATTTTAAAATTACAAGCGGTAAAGATGGCAAAGCATATACTATCGCATGTCAGTATGGCAAAATTTGTGATATTAAACCAACTGCTGCTGTTAAAGGCACGATTATAGAAGCTGACAGGCTTTTTGAAAACCTGCCTGCAAGGCGTAAATTTTTAAAAAGCTCTAAAAGTCTGGAAGGTGAAATTATAAAACTGATTAAACATTTTTCTCTTATTAATCCAGAAATTGATATTATTTTAAAATGCAATGATAAAGAAGTATATCATGCATTATCTTCTGATGATACAGTAGTGAGAGCATCCAAAGTATTTAATGGGAAAGCATTCTGTAAAGGAGTGGCAGAATATGCTGGTAAAAAAGTAACAGCTTGTGCCACACTTCCAGCAGCTAGTGACAGATTAAAAAGAGATGCCATAATTATTGGTGTAAATGGAAGGCTTATAAAAGATGCAAGTCTAGTGCAGGCAGTTATTAATGCTTATCACAGACTTATTCCTGATGGCAGATTTCCTGCTGCGGTTATAGATATTAGAATTAATCCAGATATTGTTGATGCAAATGTGCATCCTGCAAAATTGGAAGTAAGGTTTGTAAATGCAGGAGAAATATTTTCTCTTGTAAATGATGCTGTTGCAAACTCTTTTAAAGGTAAAGGTGTAAATACTGGTTATACTGGTAATTATATACAGCAGGGTTATACAATTAATGATATACAAGATAATAAAGAGCAGAGTAATATAGAATATGAAAAACATGTAAAAAATAAGCCTGTATTTAATCAGGCAGGAAGCTATCCACCTTTTTCCAAGCATACAAACAGCAGCTTAAATACATCATATAAAGATGAAAGTCCAAAAATAAATAGTGCAGAAGTTCCACAGCCTGCTTATACATTATCTCTTGATGAAACTCTTGAAAATATTCCTGCATATAATACAGATATTTATGATAATACAGCAGCTGTTTTAAATGATAACAGAGATACAGTTGATAACCGTATTGCAAGTGGAGAATTCAGAGTTATAGGGCAGGTTGATAAAACATATATTATTATAGAAACACTAAACAAAGAAATTTTATTTATTGACCAGCATGCAGCACATGAAAGGGTGCTTTTTGAGAAAATACAGTCAGACAATACTGCAAAACCAAAACCTTCAATAGTTTTGCATGATGAAGTTGAAGTTGTAATGACTGATGAAATTATAGAAAATATTGACAGATTCAAATTAATTATTGAATCTTTTGGTTATGGTTATAAAATTACAGGTATAAATAAGCTTGAAATTTTAAGAGTGCCATATACTATTATAAGGAAAAATATTGCAAAAGAATTTACAAATATAGCGGTAGATTTATGTTTAACTGGTAAATCAAAACAAGAAGAAGCACCACGAGCTATGCTTTCATGTAAATCAGCAATAAAAGCAGGTGATGAATTAACTTATGCAGAAATGGAATATCTTGTTACACTGCTTTTTAATACTAATAATTTTGGTACCTGTCCCCATGGCAGACCAATTATATACATGATGACTGTGCAGGAGATTGCAAGGAAATTTTACAGATGATAATACCTATTATTACAGGTCCTACATCTTCTGGTAAAAGTGGCACAGCTTTTAATGCAGCATTAAAAACAGGTATTGTTGAAATTATTAGTGCAGATGCATTCCAAGTATATACAAATCTTGATATTGGCACAGCAAAAGTAAGCAGGCAGGAGCAGCAGCAGGTAAAACATCATCTTATAGATATTATGCAGCCAGATGAATGCTATTCTGCTGGTATGTTTGTTCAGCAGGCAGAAAAACTTATTGATGATATTATAAAACGGACAAAAGTGCCTGTTATAACAGGCGGCACAGGGCTTTATATTAAATCATTGACTGATGGTATATTTAACTGCCCTGAAATAGAAAGCAGTGTTAGAGAAGAATTGCAGAAAAAAGCAGAAAAAGATGGATTAGCTGTATTATATAATAAATTAGTGCAGGTTGATAATGAATATGCTTCTAAAATCAGCAGTAATGATCCCACAAGGATTATTCGTGCATTAGAAATATATTACGGACTTGGTATATCTTTTACAGAAGCACATAAAAAATATAACAGAAAACCAAAGTATAAATATACATGTGCAGTTTTATGGCAGGATAGAAAAGTGCTTTATGAAAAAATAAATGAAAGAACTTTGCATATGTGGCAAAATGGCTGGAAACAGGAAGTAGAAAATCTTTTAAAAGCAGGATATTCTACAGAATGTCCTGCTTTTAGAGCCATAGGATATAAGTTAATAGCAGATTATATTATGAATGGAGGAAGTGCTGATGATGTTATAAATCAGATAGCAAAAGAAACAAGACATTTTGCAAAACGCCAGTATACTTGGTTTAGAAATAAAGAAAATGTAGTTATGTATAATAATATTTCGTTACTTGAAAATAATTTAATAGATTTAATTAATGGAAAAAGGAGCTTGTTATGAGATATGCAATAATATTTACAGTCATTATTTGTGCTATTGTATTTTATATTATATTTGGACATAATGGTATGCTTAAATACAATGAGCTTGTAACAGTTCGCCAAAGTTATGAAGAAAGATTAAGAGAAATGGATAAGGAAATAGCAGAAAAAGAAAGAGAATTGGAGCTTGCTATTAAAAATCAGGAATATTTAGAAGGAATTATTAGACGGGAGCTTGGTCTTCAGAAAGTAGGTGAAGATGTATATATTATAGAAGATAATAAAACCACAGAAGAAAAGAAATAATTGAGAATATTATGCAGGAATTTAATGTTAAAGAAATATCACATATATTATCAAGTATATTAAAAAATGCTTTTCCAGAAATGGTTGCCGTTACTGGCGAAATATCACAGGTATCAAAGCAGAATTCAAGTGGTCATATATATTTTACATTAAAAGAAGGCGATTCTGTTTTAAATGCAACATATTTTAAATATTACCATACTGCTAATAATTTTATGCCTAAACTAGGTGATAAAGTAAAAGTGTTTGGTGAAATAAAAAGTTATGATAAATCAAGCAGTTATCAGATAAATGTTAAAAAAATAGAGTATGATTCAGAAGGGCTTTTATGGAAGCAGTTTGAAGAAATGAAAAAGAAACTCTATGCAGAAGGTCTTTTTGATGAGTCAAGAAAAAGTCCTGTGCCAAAATATCCATATAGAGCTGCCATATTAACTGCATTAACTGGTGCTGTTATTAAGGATTTTATTGTTACAACTAAAAATGAAAAAGGCAGATATTTAATAGATGTGTGGAATATTCCTGTCCAGAATATTGAAAATGCACCTGTTATTGCAGATACCATATTAAAAGCAGGAAGTCATACTGAAAGATATGATGTAATAGTGGTTATGCGTGGCGGCGGCAGTGTGGAGGATTTAGCCGTTTTTAATCAGGAAGTTGTAGCTCGTGCTGCAGCTGCATCAAAAGTGCCGTTAATTAGTGCAGTAGGTCATGAAACAGATTTTACAATTATAGATTATGTTGCAGATTACAGAGCAGCAACCCCAACAGCAGCAGCTGTATATTTATCATCTCACTATAAAGCTGCTCAACAGCTGCTTGAAAAATATATATTTGTATTAAATAAAAATACTGTAAATATGCTTGATAAAAAAAATCAGCAGCTTGATATGGTTTCATTAAAATTAGAGAGTAAATCACCATTACACAGGCTTATTAAACTTAATCACAAAATATCTGACTTTAATAATGTGCTTGAAAATATGCTTAATAAAAAATTATATGGATTAAATAAAAAGCTTTCAAAGTATGAATATGTAATTACTGCATCTAATCCTGCTAATTTAATAGAAGCATACAAAGTGAGAATAGCTAACAGCCATAAAACATTATCAACAAATATGTTTGCTAGAATTTCAGCTTATAATTATAAAGAAATAATATTTAGGAAAAACATAAAAATAGCAGTATTAAATAAACTAGAAAAGAAATCGTCTCGTTTAGACTTTTATTTTCATAAACTTAGTTTATTTAATCCTGCTAAAAAATTAGATGGTTATAAATATAAGTTTGATATAATAGAAAAATCTCTTTTAAAAGCAGTAAAAGAAAAATATGCAGTATCATACAGGCAGTTAAAAGATGGAAGCAGGTGTTTAGAGCAGTATATAGTTGATTATCTATTTAATAAAAATGCAGATATTTCGCTGCTTGAAAGTAAACTATATCTGCTTGACCCACAAAATGTCATAGAAAGAGGCTATGCTGTTGTTACACAAAAAGAGAAAATAATATCTTCAGTTGATAATGTGGAAATGGAAACTGAACTTACTATAACATTAAAAGATGGTGTAATTAGTGCATATCCTGAAGAAAAGAATAAAAATAATACTAAAAACATTACAGAATTAGATAACATAGAAAAAATTTTAAAATAGTATTTTTTTTATACCGCTTTTTTAAAAAATATGGTATGATTTTAAGATATTTTAAAAATGCCAGTATATATGGTATAAATAATAAGGAATATAAATAAAATATAGATATGAGGAGATGTACATGAGCAGAATACCTATAACACGCGGTGGTTATGAAAAATTAAAGGCAGAGCTTGATAAACTGCGTAATGTAGATAGGAATGAGGTAATACTTGCTATTCAGGAAGCAAGAGGACATGGGGATTTAAGTGAAAATGCTGAATATGATGCAGCAAAAGAAAGGCAGGGTATGATTGAAGCACGCATTAATGAACTTGAATATAAAATGAGCCTTTTTGAAATTATAGATATATCACAGATGTCTGGTGATAAAGTTGCTTTTGGTGCTACTGTCACTATTGAAAATATTGATACAGAAGAAAGAAAAACTTATACCATAGTAGGCAGTGATGAAGCAGATATTTTTAATGGAAAAATATCTATTATGTCACCACTTGCAAGAGCTATGATGGGTAAAAAGGAAAGTGATGATTTCACTGTTCAGGCTCCAAAAGGTGAAACTGAATATGAAATTATTAAAATTGAATTTATAGAAGGATAATCTATTATTTTATCAGGAGGAAATTATGAAATTAGAGCTGAATATTGCTAACCAGTTAACAATAGTAAGAGTTGTGGCAATACCTCTTTATCTTCTTGTGCTTTACATTAATAAAGATTGGAGTAATGTAGCTGCAACTATTATTTTTATATTTGCAGGCGTTTCAGATTTCCTTGATGGTTATATTGCAAGAAAGTATAATATGGTTACTGATTTAGGTAAAATATTAGACCCTATTGCTGATAAAATACTTGTGGCAGCAGCATTGATTGCATTAATTGATTTAGACAGGCTTTACTGGTGGATAGCAGTATTAATGCTTGCAAGAGATTTTGCAATGGAAGCTTTGCGTAATTTTGCTGCAAGTAAAGGTGTAATTATTGCAGCAGGTATATGGGGCAAGTTAAAAACAACTTTCCAAATGGTAGCAATAGGTATGCTTTCATTTAAAATTACATGGCTTGGTATAAACTGGTTTTTAATGGGAACTATTCTTATGTATGCAGCATTAGTATTATCTATATATTCAGCATTTGTATATTATAGAGATTACTTTAAAAATGAAAATAAAGGGGAGCTTGTTTAGTTATGACAATACCACAAATATTATTAATTACAGCATCATATTTCATTGGTGCAATACCATTTGCATATATTATAGTGAAGCTTGTTAAGAAAATAGATATAAGAACTGTTGGCAGTGGTAATGCTGGTGCTACAAATGCGGCAAGAGTTCTTGGAAAGTGGGGTTTTATAAGTGTATTTGTGCTTGATGCACTAAAAGGCTTTATTCCTGTATTTATATCACTTCATTTTTATGGACAGACTATTATTACATTGATTACAGCAGCAGTCGTTGTGCTTGGTCATACATATACAGTCTTTCTTGGTTTTAAAGGCGGTAAAGGTGTAGCAACAGGTGCTGGTGTATTTTTAGCACTTGCTCCAATTGAAATAGGCATAGGACTTGTTGTATTTATAATAGTTTTTTTTGCTACAAAAATGGTATCTGCTGGCTCTATTTTAGGCTCTCTTACACTGCTTATTGCAGTGTGTGCCATAAGTGACTGGTTTGCACTTAAAGTGCTTACTGCTGTTATAGTTTTTTTTGTTATATTTAAACACCGTTCAAATATTGTGCGTATTATTAAGGGTGAAGAAAACAAATTTGTCCGCAAAAAAGAAAAAGATGCAGAATAAAGAGCTTGTTATGGGTAAGTGTATTGAGCTTGCCCGAAATGTTAAAGGATTTACTTTAACTAACCCGTTAGTTGGGGCTGCTGTTATTAAAGGCGGTAATGCAGTTTATGGTATACATGAAAAATATGGCAGCTTTCATGCTGAAATAAATGCTATAAAAAATGCAGGTGAAGATGTTTCTGGCTGTGAGCTTTTTGTTACATTAGAGCCATGTTCTACTTATGGTAAAACACCACCTTGTGTGGAAAAAATTATTTCATCAGGTATAAAAAAAGTGTATATTGGTGTGCTTGATGTAAACCCTAAACACAGAGGGCGTGGTGTTAATATTCTTAGAAATGCTGGAATAGAAGTAGAATATGGTGTTCTTGTAAAAGAATGCAGCTTATTAATAGAAGATTTTATTAAATATCAGACATTAAAACTGCCTTATGTAACATTAAAAACTGCAAGCAGTATAGATGGTAAGATTGCATGTAAAACAGGACATTCTAAATGGATAACTGGCGATGATGCAAGAGAGCTTGTTCATAAAATGCGTGGTTTATCTGATGTTGTTTTAACAGGTATAGGAACAGTTGAAGCAGATAATCCTTTAATGACAGATAGAAGAAAAAATGCTGTGCGACAGCCTGTTAGAGCAGTGCTTGACAGCAGCTTAAAAATAGATATTAATGCAAATATAGTAAATAGTGCAGAATATGCCCCAGTGATTATTTATACTTCAGAAAATGCTGACAGCAGCAAAATTATGCAACTTAATGATAAAAATGTAAAAGTTATAAAAGTTCCTTGTGTAAATGGGATGTTAGATATAAAAGAGGTATTATATTCACTATATGAATTAGGATATATGAATGTATTTGTTGAAGCTGGCAGCAGAGTAAATGGCTCATTTTTTGATAACAGGCTTGTAGACAGGCTGGAAGCATTTATTGCACCAAAAGTAATTGGTGGAAAAGATGCAGTTTCATCAATAGGCGGCTTAGGTATTAATAATATGAATGAGGCTTTAATATTTAAAGATTATGAAATAAATATCTGCGGTCAGGATATATTAATATCTGCAAGAATAAATGATTATGCAATGCAGGCTGTTGAATTTACTAAAAATTATAATGTAGAATAATATGTTTACTGGGATAATAGAAGAACTTGGAAAAGTAAGTGCCTTGATAAAAGGCGATAAAAGTTTGAAACTAAAAGTAGAATGTAGTAAAGTAACTGATGGCTTACTTTTAGGTGATTCTATTGCTGTTAATGGTGTATGTTTGACTGCCGTTAGCTTTGGAAGCAGTTTTTTTGAAGCGGATATAAGTTATGAAACAATTGCAAAAACATCACTTAATAATATTAGAAGTGGCAGTGTTGTTAATTTAGAAAGAGCATTAACTTTATCATCAAGGCTTGGTGGTCATATTGTTCAAGGTCATGTTGATGGAACAGGCAGAATATTAAACATTACTAAATATGGAGACTCTTATAGATTATTTATCAGCTATCCTGATTATCTAGATAAATATATCGTATCAAAATGCTCCATAGCAGTAGATGGTATTAGTTTAACAGCAGCAGATGTTAACAGTAACAGTTTTGAAGTGGCTGTTATTCCACATACTTTTGAAAATACAAACTTAAAATATAAAAAAAACGGTGATATAGTTAATTTAGAATCAGATATTATTGCAAGATATGTAGAAAAAATGGTTTATGATGAAGAAAAAGATGATAAATTAAAATCGCTGATATTGGGTTTTAAAAGGTAGTTAATAATGGATATGAGTGTTCGTGCAGGCGTTGAAGAAGCAATAAATATAATAAAATCTGGCGGTATGATAATTTTGACTGATGATGAATCTCGTGAAAATGAAGGTGATTTAGTATTTGCTGCTGATTTTGTTACACCTGAAAAAGTTAATTTTATGGCAACTTATGGAAAAGGGCTTATATGTGTTGCTTTAAGTGCTGATAGATGTGATACTCTTGGTTTAGAGCAAATGTCGTCTAATAATGCATGCAGATTTGGAACAGCTTTTACAGTATCAGTTGAAGCAAAACATGGTATTACAACAGGTATTTCTGCTTTTGACAGAGCAAAAACTATAAAAGTGCTTGCAGATCCACTTTCTAAAAAAAATGATTTAATAAAACCGGGTCATATATTTCCTTTAAGGGCAAGAGATGGTGGAGTATTAGTGCGTCCTGGTCAGACAGAGGGCTCTGTTGATTTATCACGCCTTGCAGGATTAAATCATGCTGGTGTAATCTGTGAAATAATGAATGATAATGGCACAATGGCACGAATGAATGATTTAGAAAAATTTGCCCGCAGTCATTCATTAAAAATATTGACTATTGAAGACTTAATAGAATATAGAAAAATAAATGATAATTTAATAGAAAAAGTATCATCAGCTATTCTTCCAACAGAATTTGGAACATTTAGAATAGAAGGATATCAAAATAAAGCAGATGGTAAAGAAGCTGTTGCATTAATTAAAGGTGATATTGAAGGCGGCAACTCGCTGCTTGTAAGAGTTCATTCTCAGTGTTTAACTGGTGATGGATTTGCTTCTTTAAGGTGTGACTGTGGCAACCAGCTGCATACTGCTATGCAGATGATAGAGCAGGAAGGTAGAGGGGTTATTTTATATATGTTTCAAGAAGGCAGAGGCATAGGACTTTTAAATAAAATAAAGGCTTATAAACTGCAGGATAAAGGTTATGATACGGTAGAAGCTAATATTAAACTTGGTTTTTTAGATGATGAAAGAGATTATTCTTTTGGAGCTCAGCTTTTAAGAAAACTGGGTGTAAATAAAATGCGATTTATGTCTAATAATCCACGAAAATTTTCAGGTCTTGAAAAATATGGTATTGAAATTGTGGAAAGAGTTCCTATTCAGTGCGGTATAGGCGGAGAAAATATAAAATATATGCAGACAAAAAAACAAAAACTAGGTCATTTTTTAGATATATAAGAAAATATTGAGAGGATAAAAATGAAAGTGTTTGAAGGAAATTTTGACGGAAAAGGTATTAAAATAGCAATCGTTGCTTCAAGATTTAATGAATTTATTACTAAAGAATTAATTGGCGGTGCAGAAGATACATTACTCCGCCATAATGTTAATACTGATGATATATATTTATACAGAGTTCCAGGAGCTTTTGAAATCCCATCAGTATGTAATAAAATTGCTGAAAGCGGTAAATATGATGCTGTAATTACATTAGGTGCAGTAATAAGAGGCTCTACTCCACATTTTGATTATGTGGCTGCAGAAGTATCAAAAGGGGTTGCTTCTGTTTCCATGAAGTATAATATTCCTGTAATATTTGGTGTATTAACAACTGATACTATTGAGCAGGCTGTTGAAAGAGCAGGAACAAAAGCAGGTAACAAAGGCAGCGATGCTGCTATGGCTGCATTAGAAATGATAAACCTTTACAAAGGTATATAATATAATGAAAAGAAAAAGAACACAAGGGCGTGATTACGCCATACAAATGCTTTATAGTGCTACTTTGGCAGACAACTCTGTTAGTGAAACAAAATCATCTTTCAGGCTTGAATATGCAGATGTAACTGAAGAAATATTAGGCTTTGCAGATAAACTTTTTGAAACTGCATATAAAAATAAAGAAAAAGATGAAGCAATAATATCTGAGCTTATTAATAAAAACTGGACTATTGATAGAATAGGTGCAATAGAAAGATGTATTTTAAGGCTTGGTGTATCAGAACTTTTTGAGGGAGATGCTCCATATTATGCAGTTATTGATGATTATGTTACTTTAGCAAAAAGTTATGGAGATGAAAAATCTGCCTCTTTTGTAAATGGTATTTTAGAAAATGTAAAAAATAAATTTTCCATAGAGTTTGATAATGGAAGAAAATAAAGAAAAACTTATTATTGATTTTGGTAAGGTTGAATACAGTCCTGCAATTATTGATTATGATTTTATTAATAACCGTCCACGAGGCGGCTCCAGCAGAATAGATTTCTTTTCCCATGGTGCTGTATCTTCATCTTTAGAAGGATTAGAGTTTGATACAAAAATATATCTTAAAAAAGATAATATATTTTTTGAAAAAGGTGTATTTTTATTAGATTTTCAAGAAGTGCAAAGAAACCACCATATTTTTTTAGATATGGTAAATAATTTAAAACTTGAGAGAATATATCTTGAAAATTCAATACACTTTAATATAGCATCTATTGCTGCTAAACTTGAAAATGTTGATGTAATATTAATGAATTTTGGGTGTATATAACAGTGGATAATGAATTTTATACAATAAGAATATGTTTCTCCTGTAATAAAGAAGATATTATTATTGTAAATTCTATATTAGATTCTTATGGTGGATTAGGGCTGATACGCACTATTGATAAAGAAAAATGCAACTGTGCTGTATTTACAACAAACTCTGTGTATAATACTACATTAGAAGTAATGCAGGCATTGCAGCAGGAAGGTTTATCCATAACTGATATTATAGTTGATAAATCTGAGAATGTAGATGAATTTGCACTGCAGGGAAGGGAGATATAAATGGATTTAGGAATTACAAAAAAATATATGATTTTTAACCTTGTTACAAATACAACTAAGGATAACAGACCTTTTATTCGTATGACTCTTACAGATACAGATGGCGGTAGTATGAATGCTATAATGTTTGACAGTAACAAACTTTCTTTTGAACCTGCACGAGGTCAGGTGGTGAATGTTACAGGAGCTTTGCAGCAGTATAATGGTGTAACTCAGCTAAAAGTCAGTGATATGGTTTTACTTGAAGGGGAAGATGCTAATGAATTTCTTCCAAAATCTGATAAAGATGCAAAAGCTATGGAAGATGAATTAAAGGCTGTTTTGCAGAAGCATATTAAAAGTTCTTATTTTAAAAGCCTTTGCAATGCTTTTTATGCAGATAAGGCAGCATATACTCTTTTTAAAAAATCTTCTGCTGCTAAAAGTGTTCATCATGCTTATATTCATGGCTTATTAGAGCATACATTATCTATGGTAAAATTATCTGCATTAATATGTGATTTTTATGGAAAAGAAAATGTTAATAAAGAGCTTACTGTTATGGGTGCATTGTTTCATGATATAGGTAAAATTCAAGAAATTGATATAGATAATTCATTTGAATATACAGATGAAGGCAAACTTTTAGGTCATTTACTGCTTGGTATAAATATGGTTGATAAATATATTGAAAGTATACCTGATTTTCCAAAAAAAGCACGAGATTTACTTATTCACTTAATAGCAAGCCACCATGGTTTATTAGAATATGGCTCTCCAAAACGGCCAAAAACAAAAGAAGCTTTTATTCTGCATTATGTTGATAATATAGATGCAAGAATAAATTCATTTAATATGGCATTTGAAAGAGAAAATGTTGAAGAAGGCGGCTGGAGCCAGTATGACAGAATATTAGAGCGTCAGTTTTATAATCATGGTTTAATACCTGAGGAATAAATATGAAACTGCTTTTTATTGGTGATATTGTAGGCAGAAGTGGCAGGAAAGCTGTTAAAAATCATTTATCTCATAATCAGTATGATTTTATTATTGGTAATGTGGAAAATTCTGCTGCAGGTTTTGGCATAACAGACAAAGTATATCATGAATTAAAAGATACTGGTATAAATGCTATGACAGCAGGCAATCATACATGGGATAAAAAAGAAACATTATCACTTATTAATAACTGGGATGTATTTATAAGACCTGCTAATTTATCAAATAAACTTCCAGGAGCAGGCTATAAAATTTTTGATGTTTTAAATAAAAAAATATGTGTAATAAATCTTATTGGCAGAGTATTTTTATACACAAGCAACTGTCCTTTTGAAACATTTAATAATATATATAAAGAAATACCTGATGATGCTTTTGTTTTAGTAGATTTTCATGGTGAAGCAACAAGCGAAAAACAAGCATTTGGATATTTTGCAAAGGGCAGGGCAAATGTTATCTGCGGCACACATACACATGTGCAGACAAATGATTTAAAGATGATTGATACTAATACACTTTATATAACTGATGCAGGAATGTGTGGAGCTGAATGTTCAGTTTTAGGTATGGAAGCAGGAAATATTATAGAAAGATTTATTACCCAAATACCTCACAGGTTTACTGTGGAAACTAAAGGGAATATCATGTTTAATGGTTTTTCCTTTACAATAGATGATGATAATATTATAAGAGATTATAAACTGATTAGTGAAATATATCCAGAAGAAGAAATGTAGAAAATATTGGGGTTAATATGAATATTGTTGTAGTATCAGACCATGCAGGGTTTACATTAAAAGAAGATATAAAAACATTTTTAGAATCAGAAAACCATAATGTAATTGACTGCGGTACTTATTCAAAAGAATCATGTGATTACCCAGACTATGCAAATGCTGCTGCACTTGCTATATTAGATGGCAAAGCAGAGCGTGGAATATTTATATGCGGCACAGGTATAGGCATATCAATTGCAGCAAACAGACACAAAGGTATAAGAGCTGCTTTATGCTCAGATATATATAGTGTAAGGTTAAGTCGTCAACATAATAATGCTAATGTTTTAGCAATGGGAGCTAATATTGTAGCAATACCTTTAGCCAAAGAAATGATAAAAGAATGGTTAAAAGAAGAATTTGAAGGCGGCAGACATGAACGCCGTATATGCAAATTAGATATAGATTAGTATAATTTTCCCTTTAAGGAGTTTGAAAACAATGAGCCTTTACGAAAATGTAAAACAATTTGACCCAGAAATTTATGATGCCTTAATGAAAGAGGCAAACCGTCAGGAAGAGCATATTGAGCTTATTGCAAGTGAAAACTTTGTAAGCCCTGCTGTATTAGAAGCAGTTGGCTCTGTTTTGACTAACAAATATGCAGAAGGTTATCCTGCAAAACGCTACTATGGCGGGTGTGAGTTTGTTGATGTTGCAGAGCAGCTTGCAATTGACAGAGCAAAAAAACTTTTTGGTGCAGAATATGTTAATGTGCAGCCACATTCTGGCAGTCAGGCAAACTTTGGTGCATATTTTTCTGTATTACAAAGCGGTGATACTATTTTAGGTATGAATTTATCTCATGGCGGTCATTTAACTCATGGAAGCCCTGTAAACTTTTCTGGTAAATTTTTTAATGTTATTCCTTATGGTGTAACTAAAGATACAGAAACTATTGATTATGATGAAGTTGAAAAATTAGCAGTTGAAAATAAACCAAAGTTAATAATTACTGGTGCTAGTGCATATCCTAGGGCTATTGATTTTGCTGAGTTTAGAAAAATTTCTGATAAAGTAGGTGCTTTATTAATGGTTGATATGGCTCATATTGCTGGTCTTGTAGCAGCAGGAGTTCATGAAAACCCAGTTCCTTATGCTGATATTGTTACAACTACTACGCATAAAACATTAAGAGGTCCAAGAGGCGGTATGATACTTGCAAAAGCTCAGTATGAAAAAGCTATTAATTCTCAAGTATTTCCGGGTATGCAGGGCGGTCCATTAATGCATGTAATTGCTGGTAAAGCTGTTGCTTTTAAAGAAGCTTTAAGCGATGAATTTAAAACATATCAAACTCAGATTGTTAAAAATGCTAAACAGCTTGCTGAAACAATTAAAAGCAGAGGTTTTCGTATAGTTTCAGGTGGCACAGATAACCACCTTGTTTTAATAGATGTTCAATCTAAAGGCTTAACAGGTAAAGACTGTCAGATAGCTCTTGATAAAGCAAATATTACAACTAATAAAAACACTATTCCTTTTGAAACATTATCTCCATTTGTAACAAGCGGTATTCGTATTGGTGCTCCAGCAGTTACTACAAGAGGTATGAAAGAAAAAGAAATGGAACTAATTGGTAACTATATTGTTGATGTATTTGAAAATATTAATAATGATAATAAAATAGCAGAAGTTAAAGGAAAAGTAAAAGAACTCTGTGCTGCATACCCTTTATATAAAGGAAGGTTATACTAATATGAATAGACCCAGCTGGGATGACTATTTTATGGACATGACAAAACTCACATCTACTCGTTCGTCATGTTTACGCCGTCATGTTGGAGCAGTTTTGGTAAAAAACACTAGAGTTATTGCTACAGGTTATAATGGAGCACCAACTGGTGTTACTCACTGTGAAGTAACGGGCTGTCTCAGGCAAAAACTTAATGTGCCTAGCGGAGAACGCCATGAATTATGCAGAGGACTTCATGCTGAGCAAAATGCAATTATTCAGGCAGCTCTTTATGGTATTTCAACAGAAGGGACAACTATTTACTGCACAACTAAACCTTGCTCAATATGTACAAAAATGATTATTAATGCAAAAATTGCAAAGATAGTCTATGAAGAATATTATGAAGACAGTTTGGCGGATGAATTATTAAGAGATACTGATATTCGTATTTTGCAGTATAAAAAAGAAAAATAATGACAGAATTTTATTTAAAAGGCGGTATTCATCCAGATGCACATAAAACATCTGATATATCGTTTGTTAGAAATTTTACAATTATGGAAGGGGATGATTTTTTCATCCCCTTTGTTCAGCATATAGGTTCGCCTGCGTCTGCAATAGTAAATATTGGTGATGAAGTAGAAAGAGGTCAGCTTTTGGCAGAGTGTGGTGCAGGTTTATCTTCAAGAATACATAGTCCTGTAAATGGTAAAATAATTGATATATCAACAGTTTATCATCCTGCAATAGGTGAATTTAATGGTTGCACAATAAGTGCTTTAAATGATGATGTGTCTAATTTTAAAAAATTAGATGGTGGAAGTGATTTATCTGATATAGCCCGCAAAGCAGGAATAGTAGGGCTTGGTGGTGCAGGATTTCCTTCATATATAAAATTAAATCCTAATAAACCAATTGATACAGTTATAATTAATGGTGCAGAATGTGAGCCTTATTTAATGTGTGACCATGCTTTAATGCGTATTAAAAGTGAGAATATACTTGCTGGAGCTAAAATGATAAAAGAGCATGTTAAAGCAGGTTCATGTATTATTGCAATTGAAAATAATAAAAAAGACTGTATTACTATATTAAAGCAGCAGTCACAAAAGTATAATATAGATATTGTTTCTCTGCCAACAAAATACCCGCAGGGTGGAGAAAAACAGTTAATTTATTCTGTGTTAGGTCGTATTGTTCCTTCTGGCAGACTGCCTGCAGATATAGGAGTATTAATACAGAATGTTGCAACAGTAAATGCATTATATGAAGCAGTTGTGTTTTCTAAGCCGCTTTTTGAAAGAATTGTAACAGTTGCTGGTGAAGTAGAAAATGCAGCAAACTATATTATGCCTGTTGGTGTGCCCGTTAAAAGATTTTTAGAAAGAACTGGCAATCAATATAAAAAAGGTCATAAAGTTATATTTGGCGGTCCTATGACTGGAGGCTCTGTTGCTTCTCTTGATATACCTGTAATTAAAACTACCGGTGGAGTGCTGCTTTTAAAAAATCAGGAAAAACATAACATTCTGCCATGTATTAGGTGTGGTAAATGCAGTGAAGTATGTGTAATGGGTCTTATTCCTATAGAATTAGAGCGGAATTTCTTACATAATATGGTTGAAAAAAATGTTGATGAAAAAATTATGAGTTGTATAGAGTGTGGCTGCTGTTCATATATTTGTCCATCAGGCAGACTTTTAGCAGAAACTATAAAAGCAGGTAAGAAAAAAGCCGCTGTATTTCTTGCTAAAAAAAAGGAAAATAAATAATATGAAACAGTTAATGAATGTTACTTTTGCTCCTCATATAAGAAGCAGTATGGATACATTTAAAATAATGCTTTTTGTTATTATTTCGCTTTTACCTGCTGTTATCATATCTATTATAAATTATGGTTTATATGCTTTTACATTGTATGCAGCCTGCATAATTTCTGCTGTATTTTTAGAGCATATTTTTTGTAAAATTCAAGGCATAAAAACTACAATAAATGATTTAAGTGCTGTATTGACAGGTCTTTTGTTTGCTCTTACTCTGCCCCCAAATTTACCTTTATGGACTGCTTTTATTGGTGTATTTTTTGCAATCATAGTTGCAAAAATGGTATTTGGTGGTATAGGTCAAAATCCATTTAACCCAGCATTAACAGGCAGAATAGTGCTTTTAGTATCATTTCCTGCACTTATGACTTCATTTCAAGCACCGCTTTATTCTAATATAGATGTATTAAGTGGTGCTACAATACTTGGAAATGCAAAAACAGATTTATCAGCTTATGGTATTATTAATCATATAAATATAGATTATCACCAGCTTTTAATTTCAGCAGGAGGCTCTTTAGGGGAGATTTCTCCACTTGCTTTAATCATTGGTGGTTTGTTTTTAATGTATAAAAGAATAATATCATGGCATATACCTGTATCTTTTATAGGCACAGTGTTTGTATTTACTTTTGTTTTATCAAGTATAAATTCTAATATTACTATTTCGTCATACAGTCATATATTAAATGGTGGTTTACTGCTGGGTGCTTTTTTTATGGCAACAGATTATGCAACAAGCCCAATGTTTAGGGCAGGTAAAATTCTTTTTGGTATAGGATGCGGCATATTAACTGTATGTATCAGGGTTTATGGCGGCTATCCTGAAGGTGTTGGGTTTGCAATATTAATTATGAATGCTTTTACACCTATTCTTGATAAATTTTTTAGACCAAAAGTGTTTGGAGATAGGGATGAACAGCTTTTTTAAATCTGTATTTACCATAACAATAATTACGGTATCAGCAGGTATTATGCTTGCATTATCATATTCTTTTACAAAAGATAAGATAGCTTATCAGGAAAGGCAGGAAATTTTAAATGCTTTTAAATCTATACTGCCTTATCATAATAATGAGCCAGATAAGGATTATGAAATTATAAATAATCAAAAAGTATTTGTTGCAAAAGATAACGGAACAATTACAGGTTATGCAGTAAATATTATTAATACACAAGGTTATGGTGGTGCAATATCTATTTTAACAGGCACAGACAGTAAAGGTGCAGTATATGGCATAGCCATAATTTATCATTCAGAAACACCTGGTCTTGGAGATAAAATAACAAATAAGTCATTTTTAGACTTATTTCAAGGATTTACAGTAAATGATAAGATAGCTGTAAAAAAAGATGGTGGCACAATTGAGCAGTTTAGTGGTGCAACAATCAGCCCAAGGGCAGTAGCTGCAGGTGTTAAGGATAGTTTAACAGTTATAAATGGTATGATAGGTAAATGATATGGTAAAAAACATTATAAAAGATGGTTTATACAGTAACAATGCTATTTTTAAACAGATGCTTGGTCTCTGTCCTACTTTGGCAGTTACAACAAGTGCAGTAAATGCTCTTGGTATGGGGCTTGCAACTACTGCTGTTTTAACAGGCTCTAATCTGGTTATATCATTAATTGCAAGATATATTCCTAAAAATGTAAGAATTCCAGCATATATTGTAATTATTGCATGCTTTGTTACAATTATTGACCAGATGATGAAAGCAAACTTTTATTCACTGCATAAAGTTTTAGGAATATTTATACCATTAATTGTTGTAAACTGTATTGTATTAGGCAGAGCAGAAGCCTTTGCATCAAAAAATACACCACTATATTCTTTAATTGATGGTTTAAGTGTAGGTATAGGATTTACAATAGCATTATTCATACTTGGCTCTTTCAGGGAAATTATAGGTGCAGGCACATTTTTTAATATATCTGTAATGCTTTCTTCTTATAATCCGCTTTTAATAGCTGTTATGCCGCCAGGTGCATTTTTATTTTTAGGCTTTTTGTTTGCAGGCAAGCAGTTTATTGACAGCAGAATAAAAGGTGAAAAATAATGGAACATTTATTTCTTCTTTTTGTTGGTGCTGCATTAGTGAATAATATAGTTTTAAGCAGATTTTTAGGAATATGCCCATTTATGGGAGTATCAAAAAGCACAGAAACTGCTGTGGGTATGAGTTTATCTGTTGCTTTTGTAATGACTATTTCTTCTATTATTTCTTTTTTAATAGATAAATATGTATTAGTGCCATTATCTATTGAATATTTGAGAACAATAGTTTTTATATTAATAATAGCATCACTTGTGCAGTTTGTAGAAATGGTAATAGAAAAAACTCTTCCTGAACTCTATTCTGGTTTAGGTATATATTTACCATTAATTACAACTAACTGTGCAGTTTTAGGCATAGCATTATTAAATGTGCAGTTTAAATATTCATTTATAGAAATGCTTATTTTCAGCTTTGGAACAGCTGCTGGTTTTGGACTTGCTCTAATTTTATTTGCAGGTTTAAGAGAAAGAATATATTATTCTACTGTGCCTAAATATTTTCAGGGCATGCCAATAGTCTTTATTATGGCAGGTATACTTTCTCTTGCTTTTATGGGTTTTGCAGGTATGGTTAAATAATATGATATATGCTGTATTAGTATTAGGAATTATAGGTTTCATTGCAGGCAGTAGTCTTGCATTTGCTTCTAAATATTTTCATGTTTCAAAGGATGAAAGGATAGAAGTAATAAAAGATATGTTATCTGGTGCAAACTGTGGTGCCTGTGGATATGCAGGCTGTGCAGCTTTGGCAAAAGCAATTTGTGAAGGCAGTGCTCCAGTAAGCCTTTGTGCTGCTTTAAAGGATAATGAAATAAAAAATATATCAAATATATTAGGTCTTGAAAGCACTGAAAACATAAAGAAAAAAGCGTATATTAGGTGTTCTGGTGGTATAAACTGTCAAAACAGGTATGAATATTTTGGACCTAATGACTGCCTTTTAATGAGTCAGTATGATGGTGGAATAAAAGCATGTAAATATGGATGTGTTGGTGGTGGAACATGTGAAAAAGTATGTCCTTTTGATGCTGTGCATATTGGCAAAAATGGCTTTGCAGAAGTTGATTATGAAAAATGTACAGGCTGTGGATTATGTGTTGCAGAATGTCCTAAACATTTAATTTTTTTAGAAAGTGAGCATAAGTTAAATGTTGCATGTCTTTCAATAGAAAAAGGTGGTTTTCAGAAAAAGTTTTGCAATACAGGCTGCATTGGCTGTAAATTATGTGAAAAAGCTTGTGAATATAATGCTGTTCATGTAAATAATTTTCTTGCTTCAATAGATTATAATAAATGTGTAAACTGTGGTAAATGTATAGAAGTATGTCCAAGTGATACAATAAAAATATAAATTGAAGTTTTTAAAATAATGTGATAATGTGATACAAAATAGTAAACAGGGTTTAATATGGAAATAATTGCTGCACTTGATTTTGATGATATTAATAAAGCTAAAGAGCTTGTTAAAAAAGTAGGCTCAAATATTTTTTATTATAAAGTAGGTTTAGAGCTTTTTGTTTCAAGTGGTCCTTCTATTATAGACTGGCTTAAATCAGAAAATAAAAAAGTATTTCTTGATTTAAAATTTCATGATATACCAAATACTGCTTCTCGTGCTGTTTCTGCAGCTGCTAATTATGGTGCAGATATTATTAATATTCACACTCAGGGTGGAAAGCAGATGATGCAGAAATGTGTGGAAGAGCTGCAAAATGAATGCAGCAGGAAAAACCTTGCAAAGCCGTTATTAATAGGTGTTACTGTGCTTACAAGTCTGGATGACAATCATTTAATTGAATACAGCATAAATGATTTTTCGGCTGCAGGTTATGTATTAAAACTTGCAGGTTTTGCAAAGGAATGCGGTCTTGATGGTGTTGTTTCTAGTGCAAAAGAAACAAAAATCATTAAAGAAAATTTAGGAAGTGATTTTATTACTGTAACACCAGGTATCAGACCTGCAGGAGCAGATATTACTGACCAAAAAAGAGTTGTTACACCAAAAGATGCTCTACATCTTGGCTCTGATTATATAGTTATAGGCAGACCTATTACAGCAGCTAAAGACCCTGCTTATGCAGCAGAATTAATTTTAAAGGAGATTAATGAATAATATGAATAGTGATACAGTTATTAAAAATTATGAAGAACATGGAGCTTTATTGAGAGGACATTTTCTTCTTTCATCAGGTCTTCATTCTGATGCTTATCTTCAATCTGAATGTATCATGCAGGACCCTGCTAATGCAAAAAAAGTTGTCAGTGGTTTAGTTGATATGTTAAAAGATTTAGATTTTACAACAATTGTTAGTCCTGCAATAGGTGGTATCAGGTTTGGATATGAACTTGCATCTCAAATGAATAAAAGAACTCTTTTTACTGAAAGAGTTGATGGAATTATGACTTTTCGCCGTGGGTTTACATTAAAAAAAGGTGAAAAAGTATTAGTTGCAGAAGATGTTGTTACTACTGGCAAATCTACAAAAGAATGTATAAAAGCAGTAGAAGAAGCTGGTGGTATTGTTACTGGTATTGCATCTATTATTGATAGAAGCTCTGGAACAGCTGGCTTTACAGTTCCTTTTTATCCGCTTGCAGCTGTTGATGTAAAAAGCTACAATGTAGAAGAATGTCCAATGTGTAAAGAAGGTATTCCTTGTGTAAAACCTGGAAGCCGTGTTTTTGCAAAATGAAACAGCTATGGAAATAATTACTGCTGTCAAAAAACTTATTAAAGCAGAACTGAAGCTTTGGGTGGCAGTAAGTGGTACAAAAAGACTGTTTGTTACAAAAGTAAATAATGTTTATGATACATCATTTACAATACTTCCTCCAACAGACAATGGTAAAAATCTTATTGTAACAAAAAAAACTGAATTAGAGTTTATGTTTACAATAGAAAATGGCAAGTATTTCTTTACAACTAAACCAATAGGTATTATAAAAGAGAATATTACTCTTTTAGCTATTGAGTTGCCTGCAAGTATTCAAAGAAATGAAATGCGGGCATTTTACAGAGTAGAAATGCTTAGGCGAATACCTGTAAAACTGATAAATGTGGCAAATGGACTTAATGATAGTAATTATAAAGAAAATGATGTTGTAACAATGACATGTACTGACCTTTCAGGCGGTGGAATGAAATTAATCAGCCCAGTATTTTTAGACAAAGATGATGTATTAGAGATAGATTTAAGCGGTCTTGTAGATGATATTGAAAAGGTTTGTGCTAAAGTAATAAGATATATAGGTGTGGAAGAAGAAGGACATGCTGTTGGAATAATGTTTACATCTTTAACAGAATCTGTTAGAGACAAAATAATAAGGTGTGTTTTTCAGCGTCAACATGATAAAGAAAGATTAACAGATAATTTTAGGAGGAAAAATGTCTTTTAATAGTCAGCGTGAAACAGTGGAGGGAAATCTTAAAGTAGAATTTATATTCCCAGTTCATGAGATTGATTCTTTTAATGGTGAAGAGTTAAAAGTTTATATTGAGGGTATATCTGGTGAAGTTGATAGCGTTGTTATTAACTTTTCTGATATAACATATTTAAACTCAAGTGGTTTAAGGGAGTTAATACAATTATTTAAAGTATTAAAAGAAAAAGACAAAAGTCTGATTTTTTCTAATGTTAGTGATGATATTTATAAAATATTTGTTCATACTAACTTAAACAGGCTTTTTACTATTGTCGGTGATGATGAAGAAGCTAAAGCTAAACTTTTAAAATAAAAAAGTTTTGGTAAATATATGAAAAAAATAGATTGTTTATCTGCAGAAGAAATAAAAGAAATTGTTATAAACTTTTCTGAGCAGTCTTTTCGCGGTAGACAGATATATAACTGGCTTTATCACAATAATGTTACATCATTTGATATGATGACTAATATTCCTGTGTCTCTGCGGGAAAAATTATCATCAGAATATGAATTTACCTATTTTGTGGAAGTTAAAAGACTTACTTCTAGTGACGGCTCTATTAAATTTCTTTTTAGATTAGAAGATGGTGAAAGTATAGAGTCAGTTTTATTAAGTGATGGCAGCAGAATTTCTGGCTGTATTTCTACTCAGGTAGGCTGCCGTATGGGTTGTAAATTTTGTGCTACAGCTGGTGCTGTTGGGTTTAAACGCAGCTTAACTGTTGGTGAAATATTAGCTCAGGTTGCAGCTTTAAGAAAAAGTGCAGAAGAGCTTTTTGACGAAAGTCTTTTAAATCTAGTATTTATGGGTATGGGTGAACCACTTGATAATATTGATAATTTAAAGAAAGCTCTTACTATATTATTAGATGATGAAGCTTTTGGATTTTCTCACAGGAAAATCACAGTATCTACATCAGGTTTAATTAGCGGTATTAAAAAGTTTTTTCAAATGGAATCCCCTGTTAATCTTGCTGTTTCAATTAATGCTCCAAATGAAAAAATAAGAGCTTCTATTATGCCTGTAACAAATAAAAACCATTTAAATGATTTAATTCAGACACTAAAAAATGTAGATTTAGATAAAAGAAAACGCATTACACTTGAATATGTCTTGCTTGGTGGTGTAAATGATTCATTAGCTCATGCTAAGGAATTTGTGCAGCTTATTAAAGGAATAAAGGCAAAAATTAATCTTATATCATATAATGGCTCACCTTATTCAAAATTTAAAACACCAAGTGAAAACAATGTATTACAGTTTCAAGAATATTTAATAAATAATAACCTTACTGCATTTATCAGAAAAAAATTAGGACAGGATATTGCAGGTGCCTGCGGTCAGCTTGCAGCAGACTATAAAGGTGTATAAAATTTGTAACTAAAAGGAGAATATTATGTTAAAAAAAGGAGATAAAGCACCATCTTTTGAACTTGAAAGTAGCAGCGGGGGTATAGTATCAAATGAAAGTTTAAAAGGCTCTAAATATGTTTTATATTTTTATCCAAAAGATAACACATCAGGCTGCACAAAAGAAGCAGTAGAATTCAGCCAGTTAATAAATGATTTTAAAAATAAAAATATCCAAATCTTTGGTGTAAGCCCAGATAGTATTCAAAAACACCATAAATTTATTAATGACCATGATTTAAAAGTGACTTTATTATCCGACCCAGAAAATACTGTTTCATCAGCATATTTTGCTTATGGTGATAAAACTATGTATGGCAAAGTTTATAAAGGTATAATCCGCTCTACATTTATAATTAATGAAGAAGGCATAATAGAAGAAGCATTTTATAAAGTAAAAGCAAGTGGTCATGCAAAAAAAGTATTAGGATGTGCTTTATAATGAAAGCTGTTGTAGATTTTGAAAATAATTTAAAAAGATTAGAAGATATTGTTACAGCATTAGAAAAAGAAGAACATTCATTAGAAGAAACTGTTAAACTTTTTCAGGAAGGAATGAACCTTTCAAAAGAATGCCGTAAAGCTTTAAAAGAAGTTGAAAACTCTGTAAAAGTAGTTATGGAAGAAGATGATAACGGCAACATAATTACAAGTGATTTGAAAACAAATGAATAATATATTGTCTTTTTTTCAAGAAAGCTCTGAAAGGGTGGAGCATTTTTTAGATAAGAAGTTTGTAAATTCTTCAATTTATACTGTAAAATTAACAGAAGGTATGCGATACAGCTTATTTGCAGGTGGTAAAAGACTGCGTCCAGCATTGGTATATGCTTCTTATGGTATATTTTCAGATGATTATGATTATGTTACACCATTTGCAGCAGCTATTGAGGTGATTCATACTTATTCATTAATTCATGATGATTTGCCAGCTATGGATAATGATGATATGAGACGAGGAAAACCATCTAATCATATTGCCTTTGGTGAAGCAGAAGCAATTTTAGCAGGTGATGCACTTCTTACAAAAGCATTTGAAATTATGTCAGACTATACAGTATCTCCAAATATTCCAGATAATATTCGTGTTAATGCAGTGTATAAACTGGCTCTTGCAGCTGGTGATTTAGGTATGGTTGGCGGTCAATATGCAGATATAGCAGCAGAAGGCAGGAAAGCAACATCTGAACTTGTGGAATTTATACATAAAAATAAAACTGCTGCTTTAATAGAATGTGCTGTATATTTAGGTGGTATAGCAGGCGGAGCAGATGATAAACAAATTGAGCAGCTTATTTCATTTGGCAGATATGCAGGACTTGCTTTTCAAGTAATAGATGATATTTTAGATATTACTTCATCATCAGAAACACTTGGTAAAAATATTCAAAAAGATATAAACAGTCATAAAGCTACATATCCTGCTGTTTATTCTCTTGAAGGTGCAAAAAATAAAGCAGAGCAGTATATAGATAAAGCATGTAAAAGTTTAGAAAGTTTTGGTGATAAAGCTGATACACTGCTTTCTATTGCTGAATTTATTATGGAGCGTAAATCATAGAAAATAGTAATGCAGAGTTTCTGCAATCATTAAATCTGCCTTATGATATTAAACATTTATCTTATAATGATTTAGAAAAAGTTGCAAAAGAAACCAGAGAATTAATTATTGATGTAACATCTAAAAATGGCGGTCATATTGCACCAAGCCTTGGAGTTGTAGAACTTACTATTGCATTACTGCGTGTTTTTGATTTGCCAAAAGATAAAATCATATGGGATGTTAGCCATCAGTCCTATGCTTATAAAATATTAACTGACAGACTTAATTCTTTTCATACACTTAGGCAGTATAAAGGGATAAGCGGTTTTTCAAGACCTGAAGAAAGCATATATGATACATGTATATCAGGTCATGCAAGCACATCTATATCTTCGGCAATAGGTATTACTCTTGCAAACTCAATATTAAATCAAGAAGGGCAGGCAGTAGCTGTTATTGGTGATGGTGCTTTAACTGGTGGCTTAGCTTTAGAAGCTTTAAATAACATTGGAGTATTTAAAAAGAATATTATTATAGTTCTTAATGATAATGAAATGTCTATTAGTGCAAATGTTGGCGGCTTTTCGTCTTATCTTTCTAAATCATTAACAGGTGTTCTGGCAACAAAAATGCGGTATGATTTTAAAAATGCAGCAGAAAAAGCTCCATTTGGTGATGCGGTATTAAAAATATCTAAAAAAATGGAAAATGTTATGATAGGTATGTTATCTCCTGGAGCATTTTTTGAAAATTTAGGTATAAGATATATAGGTCCAATAGATGGGCATAATGTAAAAGATATAGAAAAAGCTCTATCCAATGCAAAATTGCAAAAAAGGCCTGTTTTAGTTCATATTGCAACAAAAAAAGGCAAAGGTTATGTGCCTGCCGAAAAAAGTCCTGATGTTTTCCATGGTGTTTCAGCTTTTGATAAAGAAACTGGTGCTGCAAAGAATAAATGTGATGCTTTATCATGGACAGATGTTTTTGGCAGAAAAATATTATCTATGGCAGAAAAATATAATAATATTGCAGCAATAACAGCAGCAATGGGTGATGGCACTGGGCTTAGAAGCTTTGCAGAAAAATTCCCTGATAGATTTTTTGATGTTGGTATTGCAGAACAGTATGCTGTTACATTTTCAGCAGGACTTGCCATTGCTGGTATGAAACCATATTGTGCCATTTATTCTACTTTTTTACAGCGTGCTTATGACCAGATTATTCATGATATAGCAATAGCAGAACTTCCTGTTACGATATGTGTAGACAGAGGTGGTTTTGTAGGTGCAGATGGTTCAACTCATCATGGTATATATGATATTGCATATTTAAAGACTGTTCCAAATTTAAATATAATGCTGCCAAAAGATAGGCATGAGCTGGAAGCAATGCTTGATTTAAGTTATGAATTAAATAAACCTGTTGCTATACGATATGCAAGGGGCAGTGTATATGATAATCAAGAGCTGATATATAATAAACTGGAGCTTGGAAAGCCAGAAGTTATTTCTGATAAAGGAAAAACAGCAGTTATTTCTGTTGGGCATATATTCAGTGAAGTTTATACTGCATATAAAAAACTGCTTGATGAAAGTCTTGATATTACACTTATTAACCTTAGGTTTATAAAACCACTTAATACAGAATATTTATTAAATATTTTAAAAGATAAATCTTTTGTTGTAATAATAGAAGAAGGTTCACTAATAGGTGGTGCTGGTGAGATGATTGTTTCTTTATTAAATAACAGTGGCATATATATACCATGCAGGACTATTGGCATAAGTGATGAATTTTTTGAACATGGCACAGTTTCTGATTTACGAAAAGATGCAGGTCTTGATTGGAAAAGCCTTTATAATACTATAAAAGACTGCATTCATCAGGCTTAATAATTTTCATATAATATGAAGAAAAAACGGATAGATGAGCTGCTGGTAGAAAAAGGACTTGCAGTAAATATAGATGAAGCAAGAAGGTTTATAATGGCAGGTTTAGCTGTAGCTAATGATAAGCGTATAGATAAAGCTGGTGATTTAGTGCCTTTTGATTCAGTAGTAAGGCTTAAAGACAGGCTGCCTTATGTCAGCCGTGGCGGCTTAAAATTAAAACATGCAGTAGATACATTTAACTTAAATATGCAGAATGCTTTTGTTATGGATATAGGCTCATCAACTGGTGGGTTTACTGATGTGTGTCTGCAGGAAGGTGCAGAATGTGTTGTTGCAGTAGATTCTGGCACTGCTCAGCTGCATAATAAACTTATCCATAATGAAAAAGTTATTTCTTTTGAAAATACTAATTTTAAATATTTTGAATTTGAAAAAGTAAACAGATATTGTGATTTTATAGTTACTGATGTGTCATTTATTTCACTATGCTCTATTATTCCTAATGCAGTTAATTTTTGCAGGCAGGGCACTATATTTATAGCACTTATAAAGCCTCAGTTTGAAGCAGAGCGTTATGAAGTAGAAGAAGGTGGCATAGTTTGTGATAAAAATATCCATAAAAGAGTAATCAAAAAAGTTATAGAGTTTGCAAAAGAATATAATTTTTCCTTTATAGATATAACAAAATCATGTATAACTGGTGCAAAAGGTAATATTGAATATTTGTCTTATTTTGTGTATAAAGGTATATATGAAAATAATGATATAGAAAATATAATTGAAAAGGTTACAGTGTAAGTGAAAGCAGCATTAATTGTAAAACCAAAAGGCGAAGTAAAAAATACAGTAGAAAAAGTTATTCAAATATTAGAAGCAAAGGGTATAACGCCACTGCTTGAAAAAGAAACTGTTGAAAGGCTTGTTATTAATAAAGAAAGCTATTCTATCAGTTATATGCGTTCTCAGGCAGATTTAGTAATAGTTTTAGGTGGAGATGGCACTTTGCTTTATGCTTCAAGAATGTTTAGATTTTTAAGTGTTCCTGTGCTTGGCTTTAATCTTGGCAGGTTAGGGTTTATTATGGAATATAATATTGATAATTTTGAAAAAATTATTAATAGTTTTATAGAAAAGAAATTAATTGTTAAACGCCGTATGAAAGTTGCAGGAATAATATTAGAAAATGGGGAAAATATTTTTGAAGAAGAAGCGTTAAATGAAATCGTTATAAATAAGGGTGCCCCATCAAGAATGATAGAATTAAGTATTTTTATTGATAATAGTTTTGTAACACGCTATCGTTCAGATGGTGCAATAATTTCTACCCCTACAGGCTCTACAGGCTATACAATTTCAGCAGGTGGTCCTATTGTTCACTCTGATTTAGATTCAATAATACTTTCTCCAATATGTCCGCATGCTTTAAATATTCGCCCTATTGTTCTGTCAAAAACAAGTATAATAGATATTCGTATAGAAACAAGTAATGTGGAATGTTATGCAACTTATGATGGACAGATTGTCCGTCCGTTTAACAGCGGAAGTATTCTGCGAGTTTCCCGCTCATCATGTGATTTGCATTTAGCTGTATCGCAGGATAGAAATTATTACAGTATACTACGAGATAAACTTGGCTGGGGAGGCATACCGTGTTAACATATCTAGCCGTAAAAAATATAGCAGTTATAGAAAAAGTTAGTTTAGAGTTTGAAAAAGGATTAAATATTATTACTGGTGAAACTGGTGCTGGTAAATCTGTGCTTGTAGGGGCCTTAAAATATCTAACAGGAGACAGGCTTGGCAGAGTAACGCCTAGAAACCAGCAGGAAAAGTTTTCTGCAGAAAGTATTTTTTGTGATGATTTAAATATTGCACCAGAATTAATAGAGCAGTATGAAATTGAAGATGAGCTTATAATATCAAGAGAAACTGATGAAAATGGTAAAAATAAAGCATTTATTAATGGAAAGGCTGCACCAGTAAACAGGCTTAAAGATATTTCTGAATCTTTAATAGATATTCACGGTCAGCATGAAAACCAGTTTTTATTTAACCCTGCAAAACACTTATCCTTTGTAGATTTTTTTGTGGATAATAATTTAAAAGATGATTTCAGCAGTAAATATAGAGCATATAAAGATAAACTTGATAAACTGGAAGATTTAAAAAAGAATAGAGAAAATATTATAAAGATGCAGGAAATGTATAAAATGCAGTATAATGAAATCCTGTCTTATAATATTGATTTAGAAAAAGATGCAGTAATAGAAGAAAAGATAAAATTTTTATCAAGCATAGAAAAAGTAAGAGAGGCTGTTACTTCATCAATAGATGCTTTAAGCGATGGAGAAATCACAGCATCGGAATTAATTGAAAAATCAATCAGGACTATTAACAGTATAAGTAATATGTCGCAGGATGCTCAAAAGGCAGAAGAATTCCTGCAGGCTGCATTAACAAGTATTAATGAAGCATCATCATTAATTACAAGTCTTTTAAGTGAAGAAGAGCAGGAAACAACACCAGAAGAATTAAATAGTTTAATAGACAGGAAATATAAGCTGCAGGATTTATCAAAAAGATATGGCGGTTCATTGGAAAATGTAATTGAATATAAAAATAAATTAGAAGAAGATTTAGCAGAAATTAATGGAGAAGAAGATATTACTTCTAAACTTGAAAGAGATGTTATGCTTTTAAAAGAAGAAGCGTTAAAAAGCAGTAAAATATTAAATGATGCAAGAAAAAAAGCTGCTGCTGAACTAAGTAAAAAAACAGAAAATATATTACATGAATTAGAATTAAATTCTGCTAAATTTGAAGTTGTATTTAAAGAAAATGGTGATTTAGATTATTCTGGTGGTATTAGTGCAGAATTTTTTATATTAACTAATGCTGGCTTTAAACCTGCACCACTTGCTACAGTTGCTTCAGGTGGTGAAGTATCCCGCGTTATGCTTGCTTTAAAAGAAGTATTTGCAGATTTTGATAATGTAGGCACAATGCTGTTTGATGAAATAGATACTGGTATCAGTGGTAAGGCAGCACAAAGTGTTGCAAAAAAATTAAAACAATTAAGCAAAAAAAAACAGATAATTGTTATTACTCATTTGCCAGTTGTTGCAGCAATGGGTGACAGCCATTTTCATATTTCAAAATCAGAAAAAGATGGAATATCCTCTACAAACATATTAAAACTTGACAAAGCAGCAAAAATAAATATTATAGCAACAATGATTTCTGGTGAAGCAACACCAACAGCAATGCAGCAGGCTGAAGATATGATAAACAGAGGCAGTATTTAGTGGAAGCAATAAAAAGTTTATTTCATGATATATTAGGTATTGGTGCAGTTGTAGTTACTTTTTTAGTGCATACTGTTGGCAGGCTTGGTTATGCAGGTGTAATATTATTAATGGCTCTTGAAAGTTCTTTTGTTCCATTTCCAAGTGAAGTTGTTGTTCCTCCTGCAGGTTATTTAGCATCTCTTGGGCAAATGAATATATTTTTAGTAATATTATCAGGTATAGTGGGTTCAATACTAGGCTCATTATTAAACTACTGGATTGCCTCTCGTTTTGGAAGAGATTTTCTACTTAAATATTCAAAGTATTTTTTCATAAATACAGAAAAATTTGCTAGATTTGAAGTGTTTTTTAATACTCATGGCGAAATAACCACTTTTGTAGGCAGGCTTATTCCTGTTATCAGGCAGTATATATCATTTCCTGCAGGGCTTGTTCGTATGAATTTAAAAAAATTTATATTTTATACAGGTTTAGGTGCAGCTATCTGGTGTACAGTGCTTGCTTATGTTGGATATTTTGTAGGAAATAATATAGATATTATTAAAGAAAATATTGACTATATTATGTATTTTATATTTCCGGCATTAATTTTGCTTGTAATTATTTATATGATAATATATAAATATCATAAAAAAAGAGAAACAATCTCATAGTCAGGTGTATAGATGTATAAATTATTAACTGTATTATTATTTTTATTTTCAGCTTTTTTTGTTTATGCTGAAACTTATGAAGTAAAATCAGGAGATACTCTTTATGGTATTTTATCAGACAGATTTACTCCGCAGGAAATGGCAGAAATAAATGCACAGATAAAAAAAGATTATAAAAGATTTATCCTGAAACCTGGTATGAAATTAACATTAGAACCTAACAAAGTTACTTTGAATGCTGCTCTTGATAAAGAGATTATAATAGAGCATATGCCTGATGGCTCAACAAAAGTAAATATAAAGGAATATCAGTATGATATGATGAATGTTCTTGTAAGGGGAACTATAGAAACAAACTTATTTGATGCAATGTATAAAGCTGGTGAAGATGCAGAGCTTGCTGCAAATCTGGCAAGTATTTTTGAATGGGAAATAGATTTTTTTAAAGATTTACGACCAGGAGATAAATTTATTGTATTAGTTGAGAAAAAATTTATCAAAAATAAATATGCAGGTTATGGTAAAATTGTTGCTGCTGATTTTTATAATCAAGGCAAATTAAAAAGAGCAGTGTATTATAATGATGGCAATAAAAATAAAGGTTACTATAATGAAAAAGGGGAGGGACTGGAGCGTGGTTTTCTTCGTGTTCCATTAAATTATTCCCGTATTTCTTCAAGATATACTACATCAAGACTGCATCCAGTGTTAGGATATCACAGACCTCATTATGGTGTTGATTATGCTGCACCAACAGGGACACCAGTAAAAGCAACAGCAAGTGGTATTGTAAAAATCAAATCCCGTTCAAAAGGCAATGGTAATTATATTGCACTTCGCCATCCAAATGGTTATGAAACATTTTATCTTCATTTAAATGGTTTTAATAGAGCTATAAAACAGGGAAGTCATGTGGAGCAGGGTCAGATTATTGGTTATGTTGGTTCAACAGGTTATTCAACTGGTCCACACCTTGATTATCGCATAAGAAAAAATGGCACATGGTTAAATCCGTTAAAATTTGTAGCAACACCTAAAACATTAAAAAAAGATGATGTTTCTGCATTTTTAGAATTTGCTGCATCATATTTTGATAAACTTGATATGTCTCATATTATGTATGCACAAAACAGCCCGCTTTATACAGTGCCGCCTGTAAGCTCAATGGCTGTAATGCAGTTTTAAGTTTAGATTATGATTAAAATATAATTAAATACAAGCCCATATTAATGGGCTTTTATAATATTTAAAATTATTTATATGTAATTATTAGGTTTATTATAGAAACAGTTAATAACTACTAATTTAAATATATTATCCAATAATGTAATATATAATTTATATTTTTTGCCTGTAAAATCAGGCTAAAAATAAGTGTAATACAAAATTTTTGAATAAGTCCAATTACACTTTATCTTGATACCATTCTGGTGTTATACCTAACTTTCTTATTTTATAATGTATTACTCTTGGGGATAAGTCTAAATCTCTTGCAGCTGCAGACATATTTCCATGGTTTCTTTTTAATGATTCTACAATTAGTTCTCTTTCATAAGAATCTACAAGAGTATTGAATGATACTGCACCATCAGGAAGAAGCGAAGAATTAGATGTTTTACCAGTCTGCAAAGAAGCTGGCAGGTTATATCCATGTATACAGTCATCTGTTGCTGTAATAACTGCTCTTTCAATACAGTTTTCAAGCTCTCTTACATTGCCTGGCCAGTGATAACTCATAAGCATATTGATAGCTGGAGTAGAAAGCCTTTTAATATTTTTTTTATATTTTATATTATGTTTTTCAATAAAATGTTCTGCTAAAAGAATAATATCACTTCTTCTAGAATTTAAATCAGGCATAGTAATAGGGAAAATATTAAGCCTGTAATATAAATCTTCTCTAAACTGTCCATTTGCAATCATTTCTTCAAGATTTCTACTTGTAGCAGCAATTAACCGCACATCAGATTTTAATGTTTGGCTGCTGCCTAGCCTTGTAAATGTTCTTTCTTGGATAAATCTTAGTAATTTCACTTGTGAAGCAAGGGATAAATCACCAACTTCATCAAGAAACAATGTTCCAGTGTTTGCTTTGTCTACATGTCCTATTCGCCTTGCAACTGCACCAGTAAATGCACCTTTTTCATGTCCAAATAGCTCACTTTCTACAAGATTTTCAGGAATAGCGGCACAGTTTAAAGTGATAAATGGTTTATTATTTCTATCACTTAATGAAACTATTGCCCTTGCAACCATTTCTTTACCCGTGCCAGAAGCTCCGCGAAGAAGCACTGTTGCATCACTTGCTGCTACCTGCTTAATTAATGCGTATATATCCCGCATGCTTTTGCAGTTGCCTATTAATGCAGGTGGATTGCTGTCATCAAGCATATCTCTTAACTGTTTGTTTTCGTGTATCAGCTGTTCTTTTTCATTATGCTCTGCAATAACAGCCATTAGTGCTTCACCAACAATATTTCCAACAATTTCTAAAAATTTTAAATCTTTTTGCAAGTCGGCATTTTCATCCATTACTCTATCAACACTTAAAGTGCCTATAACTCTTTCCATATTAATTATAGGCACACATATAAATGCAATTTTCTCATCTTTATCTCTTGCACCAAGCCTGTTTAAAAATCTTGGGTCTTGAACAATATCTTCAATTAAATGTGGTCTGCCGCATTCTGCTACATGTCCAGTTATCCCTTCACCTATATTATATGAAATATGTTTTTTTTCTGCATCCTGCAAATCATGAGTTGCTTCAATATATAATTTATTATGTTTTACAATGGTTAATGTGCCGCGTATCATATTAAGGCGTGAACTTAATATTTCTAATATTTGGTGTAAAAGTTCACTAATATTTTTTTTATGAACAATAGCATAGCTTATTTCCTGTAATACTGTAATTTTTGAATTTAATGAATGTTCTTCTTGTTGAATAGATTTTCTGCCTGCCATTTATAATCCTTATTGATTTGAATAATAGGTTATAATTAAATTTTACAAAATTGTAAAGAGAAAATATAAAATAGAATATTGAAAGTAGAAAAACAGAATTGTAATCCCCACCCATGAAATCTTTAAGGGTGGGGTGAAGGAATAAACTAATTAGAAGCTGCCTTGTATATTTTCTGCATTGCTTCCTTAGTTTTTTCTTGGCTGTTGAATGCTGTTAATCTAAAATAACCTTCGCCGCACGGTCCAAAGCCTGACCCTGGAGTGCCGACTATCTGATATTTTTCAAGTAAAATGTCAAGGAAATCAAATGATTTAATTCCATCAGGTATTTTCCACCATATATATGGAGCATTAACACCGCCATAGGCTTCAAATCCAGCTTGTTTTAATCCACATAAGATTATGGCAGCATTATTCATATAGTATTTAATGACTTCTTTTGTTTCTTTCATACCTTGTTCAGAATAAACTGCTTCGGCTGCTCTTTGAGTAATATATGATACACCGTTAAATTTAGTTGTTTGTCTTCTATTCCATAGTTTATTAAGTGCCACTTTATTACCCATATCATCAAAAGCATATAATTCTTTTGGCACAACAGTAAAAGCACATCTTATGCCTGTAAATCCTGCTGTTTTTGAAAATGATTTAAATTCTACTGCCACTTTTTTTGCATCAGGTATTTCATATATGGAGCCGCATACATCTTCTTCCTGAATATATGCACTATATGCACTGTCATATAAAATAATAGATTTATTTTCAAGTGCATATTCTACCCATGATTTAAGCTCTGCTTTTGTTAATGCTGCACCTGTTGGGTTATTAGGCGAGCAGATATAGATTAAATCCGCATGTTTTGCTGGAAATGATGGCTTAAAGTTATTTTCTTTTGTAGATGACATATAAATAATTTTTTCAAAATATCCTTTATCATTTAATCTGCCGCTTCTGCCAGCCATAATATTACTGTCAAGATATACAGGATAAACTGGGTCAGTAATTGCAACAGTTGAGTTAATATCAAATATTTCCTGAATATTAGCTATATCACATTTTGAGCCATCGCTTATAAATATTTCATCTGGGGCTATATCAATATTTCTTGATTTATATTCTCCATTAATTACTGCATTAACTAAAAAATCATATCCCTGTTCAGGTCCATATCCCCTGAAAGTAGAGCTTTCAGCCATTTCTTTTGCTGCTTTTTCCATCGCTGTTACTATTGAATTAGTAAGGGGGTGTGTAACATCTCCAATACCCATTTTAATAATATCTGCTTTTGGATTAGCTTTCTGATATGCTTTTATTTTCTTTGCTATTTCTGCAAAAAGATAGCTGTTAGGAAGCAGTAAATAATTAGAGTTAATTTTTGCCATTTTTAAACTCCTTTTAAATAATCATCAACATCTTTTGCCGTTTCTTTAGCATTTGCCATAGCTCTTACAACAAGTGACTGACCAGTTTTCATATCTCCACATGTGAAAATACCTTGTGACGGATTACCTTCAACTCTGCCTCTTTTATCAGCTTCTAAATATAAATCTTTAATAAATGAGTTATTATCAACACCTAAAAAGCCCATAGCAATAAAAACATAATCTGCTTTGATATTTGTAAGAGTGCCTTCCACTTCTTTAAAAGATAAAGGTTTGCCATCTGGAGAAAAATCCCATGCAGCATCAACTAGATCAATGCTTGTAACAGCTCCATTTGTGCCATGAAATTCTTTTACAACTTTTGCCCAGAGCCTTGTGCCGCCTTCTTTATGGCTTGATGATGTTTTAAGCTCATACGGCCAGTCTGGCCAAGGAGTTGAAGCAGAGCGTTCTTTTGGCGGTTCTGGCATAATTTCAATTTGAGTAATATTTGCTGCTTTTTGTCTAATAGATGTTCCTAAACAGTCACTTCCTGTATCGCCACCACCAATAATTACAACATCTTTTCCTTTTACATTAATAGGCAGTTTATTTATTTCTTTACCTATAAACATATTCTGTCCAGATAAGAAGTCTAATGCAAAATAAATATTTTTTAATTTTCTGCCTTTAATTTGTAAATCTCTAGGCTCAGGTGTTCCTATTGCAAGAACTGTTGCATCATATTTTTTATTTAAATATTCAGCAGCAATATCTTTGCCTATTTCTGTATTGAATTGGAAATCTATTCCTGATGCTTTTAAAATATCAATGCGTCTTTCAATAATATTTTTTTCAAGTTTAAAATCAGGTATTCCATATCTTAAAAGTCCGCCTGCATATTTCCTTTTTTCATATACAGTAACATTATGTCCTTTTTTATAAAGTTCAAAAGCCATATAAAGACCTGAAGGTCCTGCACCTACTACTGCAACATTTTTACCGCTTTTATTTTCAGGTATAATCTGCTTTACATATCCATTTTCAAAAGCATTTTCAATAACTGATTTTTCAAGCTGTCTAATCATTACTGGTATATTTTCAATATTTTTAGTGCAGGCATTTTCACAAATGGCAGGGCATACTCTGCTTGTAAATTCTGGCATATTGCTAGTTTTGCTTAATATTTCATAAGCTCTTTTCCAGTTTAGAGTTCTTACTGCTTCATTCATTTCTGGTATCACATTGCCTAATGGGCAGCCAAGACCATGGCAGAATGGTATACCGCAGTCCATACATCTTGAAGCCTGCATAGTTAATTCTTCTGCATTAAATTTTCTTTCTACTTCATTATAGTCTTCTACACGAGTAGCTTCTGGTCTGTATATATTTTCTATTCTTGGTATAGTTTTCATAATCTTTTATCCTCAAAAATTAGTTGCTGCTGTTTTCTTTCATTGACTGTAATGCTTTTTTATAATCAACAGGAAATACTTTTACAAACATATCTCTATAATTTTCCCAGTCTGCAGTTATTTCTTTTGCTTTTGGGCTGTCTGTATATTTAATATGTTCATTCAGCAGTGATAAAAGCTCTTTTTCATCATCACTGTTTGGCTCAATATTTTCTAAATCAACAGAGTTTGTGTTGCAGCGTAAGTCAAAGTCATTACTCATATCAAGAACATAAGCAATACCGCCAGTCATACCTGCTGCAAAGTTTACACCAGTATTGCCAAGTATTACAACTCTGCCACCTGTCATATATTCGCATCCATGGTCGCCAATACCTTCTACAACTGATATAAAGCCACTGTTTCTAATAGCAAACCTTTCACCAGCCTGACCATTTAAGAATATTTTACCACTTGTGCCACCATATCCAATAACATTACCAGCTATAACATTTTCTGATGCTTTAAATGTTGCATTTTTTGCTGGTTTTACAATGATTTTGCCGCCAGAAATACCTTTACCAACAAAGTCATTTGCTTCCCCTTCTAAATTAAATGTGATACCGTGTGATAAAAATGCACCAAAGCTCTGTCCAGCACAGCCTCTAAAGTTTACATTGATAGTATCATTTTCTAAACCTTTTAAGCCGTATTTTTTAGCCACATTATGAGAAAGCTCTGTTCCAACAGTTCTGTTAATATTTTTTATTTCTAAATCAATAGTTTTAGTTTTACCTGTTTCAATACTTTCTTTAAATGGAGCAAGTAAAAATTCTCTATCATAGTTTTCAAGCACATAAGATGATGTTCCGCTGTATTTTATTTCTTTACCGCTTACAGTATGCAGAATTTTTGAAAAATCAAAATTTTTAGCTTTATAAAATTCTATTGCTTTATTCATATGCAATAAATCACTTCTGCCAACAGCTTCATCAAGAGTTCTAAATCCAAGAGCAGCTAAATATTCTCTTACTTCTTCTGCAACAAACATAAGGAAATTTTCAATATATTCTACTTTACCTGTAAATTTTTTCCTTAACTCTTTATCTTGAGTAGCAATACCAACAGGGCATGTATTTGAATGGCACTGCCTCATCATAACACAACCTAAACTTGCAAGAACTGTTGTAGCAAATCCAAACTCTTCTGCACCTAAAAGGGCAGCAATAATAACATCTCTGCCTGTTTTTAACTGTCCGTCAGTCTGCAGTCTTACTCTGCCGCGAAGTTTATTTAAAACAAGTGTCTGCTGAGCTTCTGCAAGCCCTAATTCCCAAGGCAGACCAGCATGTTTAATGCTTGTTAATGGAGAAGCACCAGTGCCACCATCATGACCACTTATTAATATTACATCTGAATGAGCTTTTGCAACACCTGCAGCAATTGTGCCAACACCTGCTTCTGAAACAAGTTTTACAGATATTCTTGCTTCTGGGTTAGAGTTACGCAAATCATATATAAGCTGAGCTAAATCTTCAATAGAGTATATATCATGGTGTGGTGGAGGAGAAATTAAGCTTACATTTGGCATAGAATGTCTTAATTTTGCAATAAAAGTATCTACTTTATGACCTGGAAGCTGACCACCTTCACCGGGTTTTGCACCTTGTGCCATTTTAATTTGCAGTTCTTTTGCATTAGTCAAATATTCTATTGTTACCCCAAACCTGCCACTTGCTATTTGTTTTACAGCACTGTTTCTAATTTCACCTTTTGCATTAGGTTTATATCTTTCTGGGTCTTCACCACCTTCACCACAGTTACTCATTCCACCTAATTTATTCATAGCAATAGCTATTGTTTCATGAGCTTCTGGACTGATAGAGCCAAGTGACATAGCACCAGTCACGAATCTTTTAACAATAGATGATGCACTTTCAACTTCTTCTAAAGGCACAGGCACTGCTGTTGCAAATTCAAAAAGTCCCCTTAATGTGCATAAATGTTTTGACTGCTCATTAATAAGTTTTGCATAAGATTTATATTTTTCTTTATTATTGCCTTGAACAGCTTGTCTAAATAATGTTATGCTCTCAGGTGTCCATAAATGATTTTCTCCATCTTTTCTGTAATGATACAGTCCGCCAGAAGAAAGCATATTGTCATTATTTTCATCAGCTGCTTTTCTTCTAATTAATGCTTCATACTCTATTTCTTTTAAACCTATACCATTAATACGGCTTGCAGTGCCTGTAAAGTATTCTTTTATAATATCACTGTTTAAGCCAACTGCTTCAAAAAGCTGACCGCTTCTATAACTTCTTAATGTGGAAATTCCCATTTTACTCATTACTTTTAAAAGCCCTTTATCAACGGCTTTAACATAGTTTTCAGCAGCTTTAACTCTATCTGCTTTTATTTCATTATCATCAACAAGGGCAGATATGCTTTCAAGTGCGAGGTAAGGGCATACAGCTGTTGCACCATACCCTAAAAGCAGTGCAAAGTGCATAACTTCTCTAGCTTCACCTGTTTCTAAAATAATTGCTGATTCTGAGCGTATTCCTGCTTTTGATAATGCTTTGTTTACAGCAGTAGCAGCAAGTAGAGACGGGGTTGGTGTATATCCGTCTTCAATATTTTTATCACTGAGTATTAAAATAGGACAGCCTTCTTTTACTTTTGCAACAGCTTTTTCTGCAATATTTTTTAAAGACTGCTCTAAATCGTTTTTAAATGATATATTAATAACAGCAGATTTAAAGCCTTCTTCACTAATATTTCTAAGTCTTTTAAGCTCATCATTTGTAATAATTGGTCTTGGAAGCTCAATTACTCTTGCATGGTGTTCACCATCTTCTAATATATTGCCTTTATTGCCAATAAATGTAATAAGGCTCATTACCAAATCTTCTCTTATAGAATCTATTGGCGGGTTAGTAACCTGAGCAAAAAGCTGTTTAAAATAGTTAAATAAAAGCTGTGGCTTTTCACTTAATACTGCCAAAGCAGCATCATTTCCCATTGAGCCAACAGCTTCTGCTCCTTTTTCTGCCATTGGTTTAATAATAAAATCAAAATCTTCTTTAGTATATCCAAAAAGTTTTTGCTTTTTTATAATATTTTTTGATGGTTCAGCAGGGGAAAGTGATTCAAAAAGTCCATGAACATATATTCTATTTTCATTAATCCATCTTCTATATGGCAGGTTTCTAGCAGCAGTTTTTTTAACGGCTGCATCATATATAATTCTATGGTTTTCTAAATCACAGTATATAATTTCTCCAGGACGAAGTCTGCCTTTTTTTAACACTTTATCTTCAGGAATATCAAGAACACCTGTTTCAGAAGCAAGCACTAAGACATTATCAGTAGTAACAGTGTATCTTGCTGGACGAAGTCCGTTTCTATCAAGTATTGCTCCAGCATTAATGCCATCTGAAAAAGCAACAGCAGCAGGACCGTCCCATGGTTCAATTAATGCTGAATTATATTCAAAAAATGCTCTTACATCTTTACCCATGTGGTATTTTGAGCCCCATGCCTGTGGTATAAGCATAAGCATTGCATGGCATAAATCTCTGCCGCTTGCAACAAGCAGTTCAAACATATTATCAAGAGATGCAGAGTCGCTTTGGCCATCTTTAATTAGAGGCAGAATTTCTTTTAAATCTTCTCCTAAAAGCTCTGATGAAAACTGCAATTCTCTGCATGCAAGATTATTTAAATTACCTTTTAATGTGTTTATTTCACCATTATGAGCAATATACCTGAATGGGTGAGCAAGCTCCCATGTAGGAAATGTATTTGTGCTGTATCTTTGGTGAACTAATGCAATAGGTGATTTAAAAGAATCATCTTTTAAATCCAGATAAAAGTTTTCTACCTGAGTTGCCATAAAAAGCCCTTTATATACTATACTTTTTGATGACATACTAGATATATATACATTTTTAAATTTAATTTCTATCAACCTTCTTGCTGTAAAAAGTTTTCTTTCAAATTGTGCATTATTATCATATTTACTTTTTATAAATATTTGCCTTATTTTAGGACATGTAACTCTTGCAGCTTTACCTACTGCATTAATATCAATAGGCACATCCCGCCAGCAGATAATTTCGCCACATTTTTCTGTTAAAATTTTTTCAATATCATCTTCAATATTTTCTCCGCCAAAAATAACAGCAACACCATACTTGCCATATTCTGGCAGTTTTTCTTTTACTGCTTTTCTAAAAAATTCATCTGGCAGAGAAGTAAGGATACCAGCACCGTCACCAGTTTCAGGGTCTCCGCCTGTTGCTCCTCTGTGCATTAAATTTTTTAAAATTGTAATACCATTTTTTACAGTTTGATGTGTTGGTATATTTTCTAAATCAGCAATAAGCCCCACACCACAGGCATCTTTTTCATATTGGCTGTTATAAAGCCCTGTATTTTCAGGATACATTTAAATACTCCTAACTATTTATTCCTTAATATTTATTATAATCAAAAACTATGCCATAATTTTTTTATGTAAAAATAAGATTTTTTATAAAATTTTTTGGAAAAAATTGTAAAACTAATATTTTTGTTTTACAGTTTTGTAAAAAATAATTATAGAGAAATATTTAAAATTTATTATTTTTTCTTTTAAAATAAAGAAGTTTTATGTATTATCTGAAATGTAAAAATTTTTGGCACTTAGATTGCATTAATTATGCAGTGAAATAAAAAAGATAAAAATTAATATATAATGAAATTTAAGGAGGCAGTATGAGTTTTTCAAAACGATACTTGACTATTAATGCTATTGCAGAAAATAAAGCAAAGGAATATGCAAAAGCAGAAAAAGCAACATTAGAACATTATGGTGAAGATGTTTTTAATGCAAAAGCTATTAGAGAATATTTACCAAAAAAATCAGCAGAAAAGCTATTAAATACTATTAATAATAGAGCACTGCTTGACCCAGAAATAGCAGCTGATGTTGCTCATGGTATGAAACAGTGGGCGATAGAAAGAGGTGCAACTCATTTTACACACTGGTTTCAGCCTTTAACTGGCTCAACTGCTGAAAAGCATGATTCTTTTTTAGACATAGAAGGTGAAAATGCTATATTTGCATTTTCTGCTAAAAATTTAATTGTTGGTGAGCCTGATGCTTCATCTTTCCCATCAGGTGGTTTACGCAGAACATTTGAAGCAAGAGGATACACTGCATGGGACCCTACAAGCCCAGCATTTATTAAACGCCATACAAATGGTGCTACTTTATGTATCCCAACAGCTTTTTGTTCATATACTGGGGAAGCTCTTGATAAAAAAACACCACTTTTACGCTCTATTCAGTGTCTTTCATTATCTACTCAAAGGCTTATGAAATGTTTTGGTTTAAAAGAAGAAAAAGTTACAATAACTCTTGGTGCTGAACAGGAATATTTTTTAATAGATAAAAGATTTTATTTACACAGATCAGACCTTTTGCAGACTGGCAGAACATTGTTTGGTGCAACACCGCCAAAACATCAACAATTAGAAGACCATTATTTTGGCTCAATACATCAAAGAGTGCTTTATTTTATGAATGAAGTTGAACATGAATTATGGAGATTAGGAGTTCCTGCAAAAACCCGTCATAATGAAGTTGCTCCTGGACAGTTTGAACTTGCACCAATGTTTGAAGATTTAAATTTAGCAGTTGACCATAATATGCTTATTATGGATACACTTCGTCTTATAGCAGACAGGCATGGATTTGTTTGTCTTTTACATGAAAAACCATTTGCAGGAGTAAATGGCAGTGGTAAACATAATAATTGGTCTATAAATTATGGGGATATTAATCTTTTAAATCCTGGTAATAACCCTCAGCAGAATGCTGTATTTTTAACTGTATTATCTGGTATTATTAGAGCTGTTGATTCTCATGCTGATATGCTGAGAGCTACAGTTGCCCATGCAGGAAATGACCACAGACTTGGAGCAAATGAAGCACCACCTGCTATTATTTCTATTTATCTTGGAGACCAGCTTAATGAAGTAATTGAGAATATAGAAAAGGGAGAAAATAATTCTAAACATAAAGCAGGAGTTATGCAGATAGGTGTAGATACTCTTCCAAATTTACCAAAAGATGCAACTGACAGGAATAGAACAAGTCCTTTTGCATTTACTGGCAATAAATTTGAATTTAGGGCACCAGGCTCAAGCCAGTCATGTTCTGGTCCAATGACAGTATTAAATACTATTGTGGCAGATTCTTTTGATTATATTTCTGAACAGCTTGAAAGCCATATAGGTAATGAAGAAGCATTTAATAATGCACTTCAAAAAGTGTTAAAAGATATTATTAAAACACATAAAAGAGTTATCTTTAACGGCGATGGATATACAGATGAATGGAAAGATGAAGCAGCACGCAGGGGACTTCCAAATGCTGTTAATACAATGGATGCACTTCGCAGTTTAGTAAATGATAAAAATATTAATCTTTTTGGTAAGTATGGAGTTTATTCAAAAAAAGAACTTCAATCAAGGTTTGAAGTATTTTTGGAAGAATATCACCGTAAAATACGAATTGAAGGCGAAGTAGCATTGAATATAGTTCGTAATAATATTTTACCTGCTGTAATAGAAGAATTTAAAACAGAGCTTTCTGCTGTAAAATCTGCAACTGATGCAGGAATTACTGTTGGTGTTGATGCATTAAAAAGAAATGTAGAGCTTTTAGGTAAAGGTCTTGAAGATTTAACAGAAAAAACTGAAAAAATGGAAAAAGCTGTTACAGGACTTCATGAAGAAATACTTGAAGCAATGGCAGAATTAAGAGAAGTTGTTGATAGATTAGAAAAAATAGTATCAGATACTTTATGGCCGCTTCCTAAATACAGAGAAATGCTTTTTATAAAATAAATTAAGTCATTTATCTTTTAGTAGATTATAATTTTCCTTATCCTTAAATATTTAAGGATAAGGGAAGTTTTTATAATTAATCCATTTTAGAAATAATAAAAATTATGTAAGATTATGAGACATATGTTACAAAAATAAGTATAAAAAAATACCTCTTAGTATATAGTATAAAATTAAGCAAAAAACTAAACTAAACTAAGAGGTATCACAATGAATAAAGTGATAATAACAGAAGAAATGCGATTTCGTCAACGGTTATGTGAGTATGCATTAAAAAAAGGAGCAACGAAAGCAGCCCGCAAATATCAAGTGAACCGTATGTTTGTATACAGGC
>Ga0209064_1001174_pt1 | contig 45159 bp, 34 predicted proteins | sample Inofromicrocosms_FD_187498 | JGI IMG/M metagenome (GOLD analysis project Ga0209064, IMG submission 187498) | Mouse cecum microbial communities from Vienna, Austria - Inoculum for glucosamine and mucus D2O microcosms (SPAdes) (version 2) | ecosystem: Host-associated > Mammals > Digestive system >...
AAAATTTAACCATGAGGCGGTTTATAATAAATGTTTTGTCGCACCCGTTTTCACGGTCGCCTTTTGCCCTGAACCTCGGTCACATAGCTACAGCTATGCTCCCTCGATTCATGACAAAATCCGACTCGTGTAAACGGACTTTGGATTCACATTTGTTTTTAAACAACCTCTTAATGTGGAAAAATCGTCATGTTTATGAAAAAATCAGACTGATTTTAGCTTGTATCTCCGAAAAAACAGCTACATTTGCAGTGTTATAAATGTTTTTCCATCCAAAAAATTAAAATTTTAGAATTATGGCTTATGTAATTACCGATTCCTGTGTGGCTTGCGGCACTTGCCAGCCCGTTTGCCCGGTTGAAGCAATCTCTGAAGGCGATATCTACCACATCGATCCCGACACTTGCATCGAGTGCGGTTCGTGTGCGGAAGTTTGCCCCAGCAGCGCAATCATCCCCGGCGAATAATCGTCAGGACTTAGTAAGATAAAAAGCCGTCATCCCGTTAACGGGATGACGGCTTTTTGTTTTTAAAGTATATAGGGTTTATCTGGAAAACGGATTGCGGCCAAGAGGGTCGGGGATGAACGGCTCGAAGGAATTGTCGTCATAGTAGACGATGATGCTGACGACGCGTTTCCCTTTGCCCGGGTTGAGGGTGATGGACTGGCGCTGGGACTCAGACGGCGGGATGGGTTGTGGGGTGGTGTCAGAGCGGAGTTGTTGGCGCGGCGGGTCAGGCTGTGGCGGTGTCGACGATGACCACGGAAACGGATTTTCGGCAGGCGCGGGCTCAAATGAGAATTCGCTGCTACCGTTGCTGTCAAAGTCTCCGCGCGAATCTTCAAAAAATATTTCAGGCTTGACTTCACGGTTCCTCTCAGTGAAGTCGATATGTTGTGCAGCAGGCTGGCTCTCAGGCTCATGCGGCCTTTGTAAAGGCGTTTTTTCCTCAATTTTAGCCTCTGAGGTTTTAATATTTGAACCGGTTGCCATATTTCCCTCGCCAAACATTAACCACATCATGGATAAATCAGGGTAGGCGGCGTGAATCTTTGCGATTACCTCGTCGCTTACTTTCTTGTTGCGACCGTTAAGCAATTGTGATACTGATGGTCGGGGGATGCCGCAGGCATCAGCAAACTGGGTTACCGATACCTGACACAAGTCAAGATACTGTTTGAGGCGCGAAACAATGTCCATGTAATTGCAAATTTGATATTGTAATTCGATGTGCAAATGTAATCATAATATTTGAAACTGCAAAATTTACATTTGTAATACGGTGCGTTGCAAATGTTATTTTTGGTATGGTGGTTATGGGTTGTAATTGCAACCGGGATGTCACCATGTTGATGTGGCTATTTAACTTTAATAGGCTAAATATTTGTTAACGCTGTATATGCGCTGTTAATCTATCTGAGTGGTTGCAGTAAGGGGTGTCGAGTGTGGCAGTATTGAATCGGTGGTTTAAATTTCTGTTATAATATTATTGGTTTTCAGTTAATTGGGTATAATGTGAATAAAATATAATTTTGATTTGCAATCAATTTGATGTGCGTTTGCGATGTTTGGTTTTGTGAATTAAATCCCGACAGCGAGTATATGTTTGAAATTTCTCGATCAGTATATATTTGCAAAACAAAATTAGACATTCGGGTTGCAGATGCAAATATGGGTTGTTAGAAATTGTGAAATTGAAAATGTAACGCCGTGTGGTTTCTGTTGATGCGAATGCAAATAGGCGTTCGCGTTTGTATGTTACTCTGCTTGGGTGAAATCATCTCTTTGATTCTCATGTATTTATAACAAATATGAAAACTGAAAGAAATTTGTATTAAAAATATTTAACGATATTGATATTGTTTTTATCTTGTTTAATTATCAACAAGATAGATTGGCATAAAGAAACGTATGCCACCCGTTATTTCATGTTAAAAAGACGCTTGGGAGAATGTTGCAAATGTTAAAGAAACCACATTCCATATTTGTAAGACACTTATTTTGGCTGTTTTAGCAAAAAATTAGAGAAATATTTCCATAATATAAGATTATCATTTATCTTTGTACCCATATAATATAGGAAATATTGTGCTTATGGCGCGAAAAAGCTCCTTAATGCCGATTTCCCACAGTTTAATCATCAAAGTTTTTGCAGTTATGGTAAATTCCAAGCTAAAGATTCGCGATTTGACTCTCCGTGACGGTCAGCAGTCATTGTTTGCTACCCGTCTTGATCAAGCAACTATTGACAAGATGCTTCCCCTGTATGAACATGCCGGTTTTTACATCATGGAAGTGTGGGGCGGTGCTGTGCCTGACTCGGTGATGCGTTACCTTGACGAGTCGCCGTGGAACCGCTTGCGCACCATTTCCGAGGCTATGAAGGGCAAGTCGCTCCTTTCGGCTCTTTCCCGTGGTCGCAACCTTTTCGGCTATGTTCCCTATCCCGATTCAGTGCTGAAAGGATTCTATGAGGAAGCAATCAAGAACGGATTGAATGTGATGCGTATTTTCGACGCTCTCAACGATATTGACAATGTAAAGGAGTCTATACGTCTTATAAATGAACTTGGTGGTATTGCCGACGGTGCGGTATGTTATACCGTCGATCCAAAACCCGAAGCTCCTGCCGAGCCCTCAGGCTTTATGGGGAAACTTAAATCGATGTTTGGATCCAAGCCTGCTGAACCCGAGAAGATTTTCACAGATGCCTATTTCGTTGAAAAGGCTAAGGAGATGGAACGTCTCGGTGCCAAAATTATCACTCTGAAAGATATGGCCGGGCTTGTCAATCCCCTCCGCGCGGCATCAATCATTTCGGCCCTTAAACGAGAACTGAAAGTTCCCGTAGACTTCCACACCCACTGTACTCCCGGCTATGGTCTTGCATCGGCTCTCATGGCAATTCTCAACGGGGTGGACATCCTTGATACCAATATATGGTGGTTTGGCGGCGGTTCCGCGGCCCCGGCTATCGAGCTTGTCTACATCTTCTGCCAGCGTCTCGGCGTAGAGGTGGAATGCGATATGGAAATTGTCGGCAAAATCCGCAAGGAGCTTCTTAATGCCCGTAAGGGTCTCGCAGATTTTGACCTTAACAAGGACAAGATGCCTATCGATTTTGACCCCCTCAAGGACGAGCTCCCTGCCGAAATCAGCGCGCTCTTTGATTCGGCCATCTCGTTTGCCAAGGCCGGTGACGAAGATGCACTTCTTGACGCCTGCCACAAAATCGAAGCTTATTTCCATTTCCCCAAACCCAACCTTCTCGTCAAGGATGCCGAAGTCCCCGGCGGAATGTACTCCAACATGGTCGCACAGCTCAAGACCCTCAAGAGTGAAGACCTGCTTGAAGACGCGATGAAACTCATCCCCAAGGTGCGTCGTGATGCCGGACTGGTACCCCTTGTGACCCCGACAAGCCAGATTGTGGGAAGTCAGGCTGTATCGCTTGCAATGGATCGCAAAAAGGGCAATCCCGACTATTCCAACGCCTCCAACCAGTTCATCTCGCTCATCAAAGGCGAATATGGCCACACTCCTGTTGCCATCGAACCTGCTTTCCGCGAAAAAATTACCGGAAGTCCTGTCGAGAAACCCTATGATGTTTCTTCCTATAAGAAACCCGAGAACCCCGTTCTCGACGACATGGGCGGTGTAAAACTCGCTTCCAACAATGAGGAAATGCTCCTTCTCGAACTTCTCCCCAGCGTGGCCAACGGATTCCTCCGTCGTCGCCGCAAAGAGGAATTTGACGCAGCTCAGGCTGCCGCTCCCAAAGCTGAAGAAACCAAGGCAGCCGCTCCTGCCGCTCCTGTTGAGCCTATCACCGGCGAAGTGCTTTCAGCTCCGATGGGTGGCCGCATCATCTCGGTTTCTGTCAAGCCGGGGCAGGCTGTCAAGAAGGGCGACAATCTTCTTGTATATGAGGCTATGAAGATGGAAAATGACGTTACGGCTGAAAATGATGCCGTCGTCAAGCGCGTCTTTGTCAACGTTGATGACGTTGTCGGCACTGACGCTCCCCTCATCGAATTTCAGGATTAAAAACACTTATTTATACTTATAAAAGAGCGGACATCGCCATGATGTCCGCTCTTTTTTTGTCCATCTGAGACGAAAAGGTTGTCATTCATAAATCACAGTTAGAATTTCGGGACACAGAACCGCACAGAGACTTTGCGCGACTAACAATATGCTGATCACAAGGGTACAGTAATCCCACCAACGCAGGCTTTTCTTGTAATGCTCAATTACGAAATTGATGATTCCGGCAATTCCGAGAATGAAAAGAAATGCAATAACGATTGTCATGATTGATGATTATTGGTTACATCTATTAGACGATTGGCGGTTAAAATAATTACATAAAAAAGAATGCTACGCCGGTATCGGCGCAGCATTCTTTTGGATAGTAGTATTAAAATGCGTGATTTTATTCACCCATAAGGATTTCAAGCATCTTGATAGCCGAAACCGGGATGCGGGTACCGGGGCCGAAGATGGCGGCAACGCCGGCTTTGTAGAGGAAGTCATAGTCCTGTGCGGGAATAACGCCTCCTGCAGTCACCATGATGTCCTCGCGTCCGAGTTTCTTGAGTTCCTCGATGACTTGCGGAACAAGGGTTTTGTGACCGGCGGCAAGCGATGACACGCCGAGGATGTGAACGTCGTTTTCCACGGCCTGACGGGCGGCTTCGGCGGGAGTCTGGAACAGCGGTCCCATGTCCACGTCAAATCCGCAGTCGGCATAGCCGGTTGCGACAACTTTTGCGCCTCGGTCATGGCCGTCTTGACCCATTTTCGCAATCATAATGCGGGGCTGGCGGCCTTCGCGACGGGCAAATTCCTCACACATTTGCTGGGCCTTGACAAAGTCAGGATCCTGCTTGGTTTCTGATGAATACACGCCTGAAATAGTTCTGATTACTGCTTTGTAACGGCCTACGACTTCTTCGCAGGCATCGGAAATCTCTCCAAGGGTGGCGCGGACGCCGGCAGCTTTGACCGCGAGGTCAAGAAGGTTGCCTTTCTTGGTGCGCACGCATTCTGTAATTGCTTCAAGAGCTTCCTTGACGGCTTTCTCGTCGCGATGGGCCTTGAGGTCGACGAGGCGCGCTACTTGGTCGTTGCGCACTTCGGTGTTGTCAATTTCAAGAATGTCGATGGGGTCCTCGTGGTCGAGGCGGTACTTGTTGATGCCGACGATGGTCTGACGGCCTGAGTCGATGCGGGCCTGAGTGCGGGCACTGGCCTCCTCGATGCGCAGCTTGGGCAGGCCGCTCTCGATAGCCTTGGCCATGCCGCCGAGTTTCTCGATTTCCTGAATGTGTTCCCATGCGCGGTGGGCAATCTCGTTGGTGAGAGCCTCGACATAGTAGGAACCGCCCCACGGGTCAACCTGCTTGGTGACCATTGTTTCCTCCTGAATATAAATCTGGGTGTTGCGGGCGATGCGGGCCGAGAAGTCGGTGGGGAGGGCGATAGCCTCGTCGAGTGCGTTGGTGTGCAGCGACTGGGTGTGGCCCAGAGCTGCGCCCATAGCCTCGATGCAGGTGCGGCCAACGTTGTTGAAGGGGTCCTGCTCGGTGAGCGACCATCCCGAAGTCTGAGAGTGGGTGCGCAGTGCGAGTGATTTGGGGTTCTTGGGGTTGAACTGCTTGACAATCTTGGCCCAGAGAAGACGTGCCGCGCGCATCTTGGCCACCTCCATGAAGTAGTTCATGCCGATTGCCCAGAAGAACGACAGACGCGGGGCGAAAGCGTCAATATCGATGCCCGCGTTGATACCTGCACGCAGATATTCGAGACCATCGGCCAGAGTGTAGGCCAGCTCGATGTCGCAGGTCGCACCTGCTTCCTGCATGTGGTATCCCGAAATCGAAATTGAGTTGAACTTGGGCATGTTCTGCGAAGTGTACTCAAAGATGTCGGCGATAATGCGCATCGAGAACTCCGGCGGGTAGATATAGGTGTTGCGCACCATGAATTCCTTGAGGATGTCGTTCTGGATTGTACCGGCCATTTCTTCGAGTTTGGCACCCTGTTCGAGGCCGGCATTGATGTAGAACGCGAGTACGGGGAGCACAGCGCCGTTCATGGTCATCGACACCGACATCTTGTTCAACGGAATACCCTCAAAGAGGACTTTCATGTCTTCGAGCGAGCATATTGACACACCTGCCTTGCCCACGTCGCCTACTACGCGTTCGTGGTCGGCATCGTAGCCACGGTGTGTGGCGAGGTCAAATGCCACTGACAGACCTTTCTGACCCGACGCGAGGTTTCGGCGGTAGAAAGCGTTTGACTCGGCGGCTGTGGAGAATCCGGCATACTGGCGGATGGTCCAAGGACGCAGGGGGTACATCGCGCTGTACGGGCCGCGGAGGAACGGGGGGATACCTGAAACGTAGTTCAAGTGTTCGAGACCTTCAAGGTCAGCTTTGGTATATATCGGTTTAACCGGGATAAGTTCGGGGGTAGTCCATTCTTCCCCCTGCGCTTCGGGAAGATGGAACTCTCCGAAAGCGTCCTTTACAATGTCGATATTTTTAAAATCGGGTTTCATTTCTTTATATTTGGGATGAATGGTTGTGGTTATTTGAGCAGTTTGGCATTGAATGCCTGAAGTGTTTCAAGCACGTTGCAACGCACATGGACGAAGTCGTTGATTCCGACAGCCTTGAGGTCGTCCGTGCAAGCCGGAGCACCTGCGACAACAAACTCGGCGCGGCCGTCGAGATACTTGAACGCAGCGGGGGCAAGTTCGGCATACTCGTCATCGCTTGAGCAGAGAACCACGATGTCGGCACCTTTGGCAAGCGCGGCATCCACACCTTCTTCAACAGTATTGAAGCCGAGGTTGTCGATAATCTCATATCCGGCACATCCGAAGAAGTTGCTTGAGAACTGAGCGCGGGCCAGACGCATAGCGAGGTTGCCGATGGTGAGCATGAACACCTTGGGGCGGTTCGATGCTGCCTCGGTGGCGAGACGCAGTGCCTCGAAGTCGCTGGCGGCACGCTTGGTGGGAAGTCCCTTTGATGTCTCACAGGTTTCTTCATCCTTGTGTCCGCATCCACACGAGTTGGCTCCCGCGAGATTCACGATCTTGTCAGCGGCCATTTCGTTGATGTTGGGATACTGGTTGGTGCCGAGCAGTATTTCCTTGCGGCGGGCAACGTCGGTGTGGCGTTTTGCGGCGGTCTCGCGGATGACGGCCTGAACCGACCCGTCGTTGACACACGCGAGGAATCCGCCCTTATCCTCCACTTCGAGGAACAGTTTCCAAGCCTCCTTGGCGATGGCGACTGTCAGGGTCTCGACATAATAGGAACCGCCTGCGGGGTCGATGACCTTGTCAAGGTGGCTTTCCTCTTTAAGGAGGAACTGCTGGTTGCGGGCAATGCGTTCCGAGAATTCGTCGGGAGTCTTGTAGGGCACGTCAAAGGGGGTTACAGTGATGGAGTCGACACCGGCAAGAGCGGCCGACATAGCCTCGGTCTGACTGCGGAGCAGGTTGACGTGTGCGTCATAAAGGGTCTGGTTGAAACGCGAGGTGACGGCATGTGCCATCATTTTGCAGCTATCCTTGCTCTCAGGTTTGTATTGCTCTACAATCTGAGCCCACATCATGCGTGCGGCGCGGAACTTGGCAAGTTCCATGAAGAAGTTGGACGAAACGCCCATGTTGAATTTCACACGGGCAGCTACTTCGTCGGCGCAACGGCCGGCTTCGGTCAGCATGGTCATCCACTGGCTGCCCCAAGCGAGGGCATAGCCGAGTTCCTGATATATGTAGGCACCGGCGTTGCTGAGGACGTCGGAATCAACCGACAGCACGCGCAATGCGGGAACATTTTTCACAATGTCAAGAAGCTCGCACGACATGGCGGTTATATCACCCGGAAATTCTGTCTCATGCTTGAGGGCGCGTTTGAACGGGTTGAAATCGATAGAACCGTGGAAATCTTTTTCTGCGCCGTTCTCTTTGAGGTAGGCGACAAGTACACGGGCAAGTTCGAGTGCCTTGCGGGGACAGCTTGTGAAGTTGACCTCGACAGCCTTGAGGTCGATGCCTTTAAGAAGGGCGGCAACGGTTTCGGCCGTGGGTTCTTCAACGCGGAATCCGAGCGAGGTGACACCCTTGGTCAGAACGTCGAGCGCCTTTGCATTTGCTTCGGCGGGAGTCTCGGCGATGATTTCCTGACGGGTGAGCCAGTCATTGTCAGTGCGGGTACCGCGCACATAGGGAAATTCCCCGGGAAGAGAGTTGGTAGTAGCGAGGTTTTCGATGTCTTCAGCGCGATACATGGGCTGAACATTGAATCCTTCATTGGTTCGCCAGACCAATTTCTTGTCAAAAGGAGCACCTTTCAGGTCTGCCTCCACTTTGGCTTTCCACTCGGCTGTTGATACCGGGGGAAATTGGTCAAACAATTTTTCTTTTTTTTCTGCCATGATTTAGGTATTAAATTATTATAATTTAATTCTCAATGTTAGATGATTATGGTATAGTTGTGGTTAACACCATGCAAAGTTACATTATTTATTATAAATAGCAAGCAAATGACTCCCAAAATCGTCGCCATGCCTAAAATAACAGAGTTTTGGCAGTGGCAATAATCACGGGTGGACGCTAATGTTAGATTTCGCGGATGAGCGCGGCATCCGGGGCATATCGATGGGTCAGAAATCGATTAATCTGTAATGTGTCCGGGCGGTTGCGCGTGACACAAGGTTGAAGTGCCACCACTCGGTACGCAGCGGTGTGAATCCGGCGGCTTTCATTACCCGGCGCAGCAACAGTCGGTTTTGCCGTTCTTGCTCGGTGATGATTCCTCGCTTCACGAGCGATGTCTCGCGGTCAATGTTGGCCTCGGGGCCGAGATGGTCGACGGGTGTCCCCATCGGGAGTTCCTTGCCGTTTTCATCGGCAATGGTTATGTCGACCGCAAGGCCGTAGTTGTGCAGACCGCCGCCGTTGCGCGGATTGGATACATACCGTGCTTTGGATGTCCCTTGCACGACCCGGTACATCTTGCGCTGCACGCTCATCGGGCGTGATGCGTCTTTTACGAGGAGATTCCATTGCGGGTGACTTTTGTGAAGCTCCTCCTGTGCCTTTGTCAAGGCATGTGCCGCCTTGGGGTGCAGATAGGCTTGCCGCAGGTCGTCATATAGCAGTACGCCTGTGAAGTTGTCGTCCCGGGCATACATCAGGTCTACCACGATGGTCGAATCCATTGTGGCGATATCTACCAATCCCATTTCTGCAAGACGGGAGGCTGTGTCGGTGGCAGAAACGTTCTGAGAGAGCATCATGACGATAGGAAGAAGGAGTCGTTTCATCAGTCGTGGTGATAGGGTTCGCCGCGCAGGATAGTCATTGCGCGATAGATTTGTTCGATAAAGAACAGCCGCACCATTTCGTGGGTGAAGGTCATGCGCGAAAGAGAGATTTTTTCATTGGCCCGGGCATACATTTCCGGAGAAAAGCCGTAAGGGCCACCCACTATAAATACGAGTCGCTTGATACCCTGTATCATTTTCTTGTCGAGGTATTCTGAAAATTCTCGCGAGGTAAATTCCCGCCCGCGCTCATCGAGCAGCACGACCACGTCGCCCGGTTGTAGTGCGGCGAGCATTGCTGTGCCTTCGCGTTGTTTCTGAGCCTCCTCGGTCAGAGCCTTGGTCGCTTTGACATCGGGGATTACCTGAAGGTCGACGGGTATGTAATGGCCCACGCGTTTAAGGTAGTTTTCGATACCTGTGTTTATGTAGGGTGTGGTTGTCTTTCCCACGGCAAAAAGTAAAATTTTCATAATCGGCCTTCGTCATTATATGAATAAAAGCGGTCGCGGCCTATGATGACATGGTCAAGGACGCGGATGTCGAGAAGTTGCGCCCCGTCTTTGATGCGTTTTGTCAGATGGTCATCGTCGGCACTGGGACGCACGGCTCCCGACGGGTGGTTGTGGACAAGGATGATGGCTGATGCCACGCAGTCGATTGCACGTTTCAGCAGCAGTTTCACATCGACAACTGTGGCCGATGTCCCCCCTTGTGAAATGCACCGGCGATACTTTACCGTATTGCCACGGGTGAGTATGAGAATCCAGAATTCTTCGTAGTCAAGCAGCTCCATGTGCCCGCGCATCAGCTCGTAGACATCCTTGCTGGAACGGATGACCGCCTCGGCGTTTTTCATGTCGCGGCGGCAGCGTGCCCCGAGTTCAAAGGCGGCAGCGAGGCTGATTGCCTTGGCCGGGCCCACTCCTTTATACTTTTTACACATCTCGTCGATTGTGAGACGGGCAAGCAGGGAAAGACGGTTGTCGCAGTCGGCGAGGATTTTCCGTGACATGTCTACCACCGACATGCCGGGCAGGCCGCCACCGAATATAATGGCAAGCAATTCGGCATCGGAAAGCGAGCCGATGCCGTGTTTCATCGCTTTCTCTCTCGGGCGGTCATCGTCGCTCATGTCGGTGATGCGCAACGACGTGAAAGGGGTTTCAGGGTCTTGGCGGTTCATGATTTATTTCCCTTTTCTCATTTCGATTTCCTCATTGATGTCACGGCCCCGTCCAAAGACTATTTTTGTCAGATAGGCTTTGATGAATCCGCAGCCGTAGCCTCCGATTTGAATAATGCTTGCCGGAACAGCTTTCAATGCTATCAGCAGGGAGCGGGTCGAAATCCATGCCGAGACAAAGATTGCCGCGAGGTATATCCCGATAGGCAACAGAAACCACGGGGAGACAAAAATTCCGAGAATTGCAAGTGTGATTCCCATGATTACGGCGACTGCGGGAAGCGCGTGGACGATTTTCAGCGAGTCGGGATAGAGTAGTTTGAGCGTTATGCGCGACATGCCGAAAACATAGACCTGCCGCAGGAATTTGGCGAAGTCCACGCGGCGTTTGTGATATACATGGGCCGGGTGAATGAGTCCGATGGTAAATCCGGCTTGCCGTATGCGGGTGGACATGTCGATGTCTTCGGAAAACATTTCGCGAAACCCTCCGACGGTCTCGTAGACACGGCGTGAGTATCCCATGTTAAATGTGCGGGGGACAAATTTTTCAAGACTGACTTTCCCCCCTCTGATGCCCCCGGTTGTCAGGAAGGAGGTCATCGAGTAGTTGATTGCTTTCTGTGTCGAGGAAAATGACTCGTGTGCAGCGTCGGGGCCGCCGAAACAATCGAGAGGATTCTCGTCAAGAGCCTCGGTCAGTATCTTGAAATAGTCGGGCGGGATGACGCAGTCGCTGTCGAAAAACACAAAGTATTCCCCTCGGGCACGGTCGAGGCCGTAGTTTCGGGCAATTGACCGGCCCTCGTTCTCCTTATAATAATACGAGGCATTGACACCGGGATAGGATTTCACGATGTCACCGCACGGGTCGGTCGAGCCGTCTTCGACGATAATGACCTCGAAATTTTTGAGAGTCTGCGCTGAAAGGCTGTCCATCAGGTCACGCACTTCGTCAATGCGGTTATATACCGGTATGATGACCGAGAATCGGGGAGTAGTGTCAGTTGGCATCAGTCCATGCGGTTTTTATAATCGTTGTAATCGAAACGTCTCAGGTATTCCACTTCGCCGTTGCTGCGGGCAAGAACCATGTCGGGGTGGGCGATGCCGTTGAACATGGTAGTCTTGACTGTGGTATAGTGGTTCATGTCTTCAAGGGTCAGGCGGTCTCCTTCTTTGAGGGGGCGGGGGAAAGTCCAGTCGCCCACATAGTCGCCGCTTAGGCATGAGTTGCCTCCGAGGCGATATGAGGGCAGTCCCGGTGCAGCCTCGACGCTTTCGGTTATCGCCGGTTGATAGGGCATTTCAAGACAGTCGGGCATGTGGCAGGCAAACGACGCGTCAATAATCGCTGTCTTTATGTCTTGATTCTCGACAACGTCAAGAACCGAGGTCACAAGGTCGCCAGTGCGCCATGTAAACGCGCTGCCGGGTTCCATAACGACTTGCAGCCAAGGATAGCGGTTGCGGAATCCTTTTAACACCGAGATGAGGTGTTCCACATCATAACCTTCACGGGTCATGAGGTGACCCCCTCCGAAGTTCACCCATTTCAGCCGGGGAAGATATTTGCCAAATTGTTCCTCGAAGGCCGTGAGGACTTTTTCGAGGTCGAAAGAGGTTGACTCGCACAGCTGATGAAAATGGAATCCTTCCAGTCCCTCCGGGAAATTCCCCTCAAGTTGTTCGGCAGTGACACCGAAACGCGAGCCGGGGAGCGCAGGGTTATAGAGGTCGGTTTCAATGACCGAGCATTGAGGGTTGACTCTCAGTCCGGGAGAGACTCCGCGCGAAAGCGCGACTGAGCCATACTTTTCCCACTGCCCGAGCGAATTGAATGTGATATGGGTTGCCCGGTCGAGAAACTCGTCAATGGTCGCGGGTGTGTAGACCGGGCAGTAGACATGTGCCTCGCCTCCCAGTTCCTCTGTGCCGAGCCGCAATTCGTTGAGGCTGCTGGCTGTGAAATCGCGGTTATATTCGCTGATAATGGGGAATGTGCGCCACAGCGCATTGGCCTTGAACGCCATTATGATATTGACCCCGGCCTCACTCTCGACACGATTGATGAGCGAGAGGTTGCGACGCAGACGGTCTTCATATACAATGTAAAACGGGGTGGGGAGATCCTGTATTTTCATGATTGGATAATTTCAAAATGAGCAAATTTCAACATGAGGATGCGCTCGCCGGTGTTGTCAAATTCCACTTTTACGCGGGCATCGGCCATCGTGGTGTCGATTTCGATTATTGTTCCGCGTCCGAAACGGTTATGCTCGATTATCATACCCGGTTTCAGATTTTCGGCGGAGTGAATGCAGCTTTTTTCGCCGCCGGTTACGGGGCGCGCCGTGGACTGCTGGCGCGGGGTGCGGAGCGAGCTGAGGCTGCGCGCACCTCCTGTGACCGGGTTGTATCGGGAGCGATAGTTTTCGACAGGGTTGACCGAGGTGCGGTAGCTGCTGTCAAAATCAGCACCACCCACCGGTTTCAGATATTTCAGGTCAATATCATTGAGAAAGCGAGACGGGCGGCACGACATAGTCTGCCCGTTGCGGAAACGTGACGAGGCGTAAGACATCATACAGAAGTTGCGGGCACGGGTGATGGCGACATAAAGTAACCGCCGTTCCTCCTCAATCTGGGCGGGGGAGTCCTTGCTCATCAGTGACGGGAAAAGGTCTTCCTCGACACCGACGACAAACACGTTGTTAAACTCAAGCCCTTTAGCGGCATGTACCGTCATGAGGGTTATGCGTTCCTTCTCACCGTCGCCGTCTTTAATGTCTTGATCGGTCGCGAGGGAAACGTCACTGAGGAAGTCGGTCATCGATATATGCTCGTCACCTTCCTCCACGCGGCTCTCTGTAAACTCCTTTACACCGGCAAGAAGCTCCTCGATGTTTTCGCGTCGCGAGATGCTCTCGGGGGTATTGTCGCTGACAAACATCGCGAGCAGTCCCACGCGCTCGATAATGAGTTTGGCCAAATCGTATGCCGACTGCCCTTTCTCGTTGGCCTTGACAAATGTCTCGATAATCTCGCGGAAATTGTTTAGCTTTTTAGCCGTGCCTGAATTTACCCCGGGATTATATTTGTCGAGGTCGCAGATTACCTCCCACACGCTTACGCGGTGGTCGAGCGCGGTGCGCGTGAGCTTGTTAAGGGTTGTTTCGCCGATGCCCCGTGCCGGGAAGTTGATTACGCGTTTCAGAGCCTCGTCGTCATCGGGATTGACACTGAGACGGAAATAAGCGACTGCGTCCTTGACCTCTTTACGCTGATAAAACGACAGACCGCCATAGATGCGGTAGGGGATGTTGCGTTTGCGCAACGCTTCTTCAAGGATGCGGCTCTGCGCGTTGGTGCGGTATAAGATTGCAAATTCGTCATAGCTGTCGCGCGACGACATTTTGACTTGCGACACGCGCGCGGCGACGAGGTAGGCTTCTTCAAAGTCGCTGAAACTTTTCACGACCTCGATTCGCGAGCCGGGGTCGTTTTCCGAGTAGACATTCTTGGGTATCTGGTCACGGTTCTTTTCAATCAGCGACCCCGCTGCGTTGATGATGTTTTGTGTCGAGCGGTAATTTCGTTCCAGCTTGAATGTGGAAAGCGTGGGATATGCTTTTTTCAAGTCGAGGATGTTGCGGATATTGGCGCCTCGGAACGAGTAGATGCTTTGGGCATCGTCGCCCACGACGCTTAATCGCTGGCTGATGCGGGAGAGTTGCGTGACAATGACATGTTGTGCGAAATTGGTGTCCTGATACTCGTCCACCAATATGTAGCGGAAGTACTCCTGATAATGGTGCAGAATGTCAGGGTTGTCACGCAGCAACACATTGGTATAATATAGCAGGTCGTCAAAGTCCATTGCGCCTGCCACGACGCATCGGTCACGGTAGTTGCGGTAGACCTCCTGAAGACGGGTGCGGCGTGCCCTGCGGTCAGCCTCCATCAGGTCGCTGAGCGTGGCGTAATCCTCAGGTGAGATGAGGGCATTCTTGGCGGTGGATATTGCGCTCAGGACGGTTGACGGCTTGTAAATCTTCTCGTCGAGATCCATATCGCGTATGATGGTTTTGACAAGAGCCTTGGAATCGGCTGAGTCATATATCGTGAATGACGGTTTGAATCCGAGCCGGTCGGCATTTATGCGCAACAGTCGCAAAAAGATGGAGTGAAATGTCCCCATCCAAAGTTTTGACGCCGTGTCAGTCCCCACAAGTGCCTCGATGCGCTCGCGCATTTCTCGGGCGGCCTTGTTGGTAAACGTCAGGGCAAGAATGCGCCACGGCTCGTAACCCAAGTGGAGGAGATGGAGAATCTTGTGGGTCAGCACGCGGGTCTTGCCTGAGCCTGCCCCGGCTATGACAAGCTGCGGGCCGTCACAGTAAGTGACCGCCTCACGTTGTTGCTCGTTGAGTGTCGACAGATAATCTTCCATATTTATCGACAAAGTTACAAAAAAAGTTGCAGAACAAGCCGGAAATACTTACGAAAGTGGTTCAAAGAAGGCAGAATCGAACATTTGCTCAATAAACTTGTGCGAAAGGTGAGGAAGAAACGAAATCAATCGGAAAGTCCCTCTGTAGGAGCATTGGACGCCCAGAGCGTTAAATGGGGCAACCGTAAGAATGGCAATGGATTTGACGCCAACAAGAAAGTCAAGGGCATTAAACGCAATGTGGTGGTTGACCGCAATGGCTTTATTCTTGCCCGGACAGTATGCAGCGCATCGGTCCAAGATTCCCATCAGGCTCACCCATTGTGTAATGCGGCTGACCAAGAGTGGGAACGGCTTGAAAAGGTTCTTGTTGACCGGGGTTACCGGGGGGAGATTGCTAAAGATATTGAAAAAGATTTTGCAATCAGCCTTGAGGTTTCCAATACTCCAAACGGGACTAAGGGATTCATCCCGAAACCTCTCAGATGGGTGGTCGAGAGAACTTTCTCATGGCTTGACTGGTTCCGTCGCCTTTCACGCAATTATGAAGAATCAACCGAGGTCGCTGAAGAAATGATTGATTTGGCTGCCATAAAAATTTTATTGAATCAAATTTAAACAGTTTCTAAATTCCAATGAGAAACTCCAAGGCACGTTAAGCGGGACTTGGAGTTTTTTATTTTAGACTGCCTCTAAACCTTGGTATTATCGCGTTTTTGCAGTAATTTTGCACTGCAATTAAGAATAGTCGATAAAATGGACGAGAATAAGCTGTCAGCATTATATATAAAGGTGGTTGGCGAGACCCCGCAAAGTGTCACTCGACTTCCTGTCTCGGGTTCGTCACGCCGCTATTATATGATTGAAGGTCGCGAGCGGTTGATTGGCACGATTGGAACCTGTCGCGAGGAAAACGAGTCCTTCCTGTATCTGTCGGAGCACTTTGCCGATGCGGGACTCCCGGTGCCGCTGGTTGTCGCAGTCAGTGAAGACCGCATGGCCTATCTTCAGACCGTTGTCGGGCACACGTCGCTTTTTGACGCTATTGCATCGGGGCGCGAGACCGGTATATATTCCGATGCCGAAAAACTGTTGATCGGGCAAGCAGTGGATTTGCTCGCCCGGTTTCAGACGGTAGGGGCGCGAGGTCTTGACTGGCAACAGTGTTATCCTGTCAGTGAGATTTCCCGCCGCGATGTGATGTGGGACTTGAACTATTTTAAATATTGCTTTTTGAAACCGTCGGGAGTCGAGATTGACGAGGCACGGCTTGAAGATGAGATGGAGGCATTCGCCACACGTCTGCTCGACGTTCCTCAAAGCGAGTGGGGTTTCCTTCACCGTGATTTCCAGTCGCGCAATATTATCATTAACGCCCGCGGCGAGATGAGCGTCATCGATTTCCAAGGAGGCCGCCACGGACCGGTGTATTATGACATCGCCGCGTTGCTGTGGCAGGCAAGGGCGAGAATGCCATTCGATGTCAAGACCGAGATGACAGCGCGTTATTTTGACACACTGTCCAAATATATCTCATTCGATAGAGAGGCCGCTGAACGGCATCTGCGTGATTATGTGCTGTTCCGTACCCTCCAAGTTCTCGGTGCATACGGTTTCCGGGGACTGGTTGAGAGGAAGCCGCATTTTATAGAAAGTATACCTGCCGCTCTTGACAATGTTGCCGCCCTGCTGCCTGTTGACGAAAGTCCCTGTCTGACCGGGCTGCTCGGGCAACTTGTAGAGAAGAACAAGAAGAAAGATCTGACCGTCACCGTCACGAGCTTTTCCTATAAAAAAGGAATCCCGGCTGATGGCAGCGGCAATGGCGGCGGGTATGTCTTTGACTGTCGCGCGATTCATAACCCGGGACGCTATGACCGATACAAGACTTTGACCGGAATGGATGCGCCTGTCATTGAGTTTCTTGAACATGATGGCGAGGTGCTGACATTTCTTGAGCATGTCGAGGCGCTTGTTGATGCATCGGTCGAGCGATATGTTAAGCGGGGGTTCTCCTCCCTAATGGTCAGTTTCGGCTGTACCGGGGGGCAGCACCGTAGCGTTTATTGCGCGCAGCGGATGGCCGAGCATCTGAGTGGGAAATATGGCATCGAGGTCGCTCTCTGCCACCGCGAGCAAGGTGTAACCCGAAAGTTTCCGGCGCGATGAGGGGGATGGTATTCGCCGCAGGGCTGGGAACGCGTCTGCGTCCGCTGACTCTTGACCGCCCGAAGGCTCTTGTCGAGGCCGGGGGAGTGGCAATGCTCGGGCATGTGATGCGGCATCTTGTAGCGGCCGGTGTGACCGAGGCTGTCGTCAACGTGCATCATTTTCCTGATATGGTAATCGACTACCTTGACCGTCACGATAATTTTGGCATCAAGATTCATGTCAGCGATGAGCGCGAGTCGCTTCTTGACACAGGCGGCGGACTTCTTGCCGCGCGGCAGTGGCTTGACAGGGGAGACGGAGAGCCTGTAATCCTCCACAATGCCGACATATATGCCGACATAGATTTTCGCGTGATGGCCGATTCCCATTCGCGTTCCGGGGCAATGGCCACATTGCTCGTCTCGGCCCGCGATTCGTCGCGCGCACTGCTTTTTGACGGCAGAATGAGGATGCGCGGTTGGTTGAACCGAAAGACGGCTGAAACAAGGCCGGCGGCTCTCGATGCCACCTCATTGCACGGTCGTGCATTTAACGGGGTGCATGTGGTTTCACCGACGATTTTCGACCCGTTGGAACGGTTTGCCCCTTCGCCGAAATTCTCGATAACTGATTTCTATATCTCGGCATGTCAGGATAACGACATAATGGGATACCAATCTCAGGCCGACTATCTATGGGCCGATGTCGGTACCGTCGAAAAGCTCGCAGTGTTAGACGCAAGATTAAAAAACAAAAGGTAAAAAATATATAAGTGAGTATTTCAATAAACAACCTCTCGGTAGAATTTAGCGCAAAGTCGCTTTTTGATAATATTTCCTACGTTATAAACCGCAAGGATAAGATTGCCCTTGTCGGAAAAAACGGCGCGGGAAAATCGACCATGCTTAAAATAATCTCCGGATTGCAGAAACCGACCTCCGGCTCGGTAGCTATACCGCAGGACACGACAATCGGCTATCTTCCGCAGCACATGACCATAAGCGATAGCGCCACCGTTATCGAGGAAGTGCGCAAAGCATTCAGCCATATCGACGAGATGCACAAGCGGCTTGACCGGTTGAATGCCGAGCTTGCCGAGCGCACCGACTATGAAAGCGACTCTTATCAGGAGCTTATCGACGATATGACCACGCTGACCGAGCGTATCGCTATGGAAGAAAGCGAAAACTGCGAGGCCGAAATGGAGAAAACGCTTGTCGGTCTCGGGTTTGTGCGCAGCGATTTCGACCGGCCTACAGCCGAATTTTCGGGCGGATGGCGAATGCGCATCGAGCTTGCCAAGCTCCTGCTGACCCGTCCCGACGTGCTGTTGCTCGACGAACCCACCAACCACCTCGATATTGAGTCGATTCAGTGGCTTGAGTCATTCCTTGTCACCAAGGCAAATGCCGTGGTGCTTGTCAGTCATGACCGCGCGTTTATCGACAATGTCACAAACCGCACTATCGAAATCTCGCTGGGCAAGATATATGATTACAATGTGAACTACTCAAAATATGTGGTTCTGCGGCAGGAGCGTCTTGAACAGCAGATGCGCGCCTATCAGAACCAGCAGAAACAGATTCAGGACACCGAGGATTTTATCGAGCGATTCCGTTACAAGGCCACCAAGAGCGTGCAGGTGCAGAGCCGCATCAAGCAGCTCGCCAAGATAGAGCGGATAGAGGTCGACGAGGTCGACACCTCGCATCTGAACCTTCGTTTCCCCCCCGCGCCTCGCTCGGGCGATTATCCCGTTATTGCCGACGACCTCGGGAAAGCCTACGGAGACCATCAGGTCTTTGACCATGCCACGTTCACCATCAAGCGCGGCGAGAAGGTTGCCTTTGTCGGTAAAAACGGTGAGGGAAAATCCACGCTTGTCAAGTGTATTATGGGCGAGATTCCGTTTACAGGAAATCTTAAAATCGGCCACAATGTCAAGATTGGTTATTTTGCTCAGAACCAAGCCCAGTTGCTCGACGGTGAAATCACCGTGTTTGACACGATTGACCGTGTGGCCGTCGGGGACATCCGCACTAAAATCCGAGACATCCTCGGCGCGTTCATGTTTGGCGGCGAGGCTTCTGACAAAAAGGTAAAGGTTCTCTCAGGTGGTGAGAAAACCCGTCTGGCTATGATTCGTCTGCTCCTTGAGCCTGTCAACCTGCTCATTCTCGACGAGCCGACCAACCACCTTGACATGAAGACCAAAGATATTCTCAAGCAGGCGATAAAAGACTTTGACGGCACGGTCATCGTTGTCAGCCACGACCGCGAATTTCTTGACGGACTCGTTGAAAAAGTCTATGAATTTGGCGGGGGACAGGTGCGCGAATGCCTCGGGGGCATTTATGAATTCCTCGAAAAGAAAAAACTCGCGTCTCTTGCCGAATTGGAACGCACGACTCCCTCCCGCGAGGCCAAGGTCGAAAAAAAAGAACCGAAAAAGGCCGACACCGTCCCGGCCGACACGGCCAAGCAACGTGCCCGCCGGTCATACGCCGAGCAGCGCGAGTTTGAAAAAATCCTCCGCAAGGCACATAAAAAAGTCGAGGAGGCCGAGGCCGAAATCGCGCGTCTCGAAGGGGAAGTGGCTGCTATCGAGGCTTCGCTTGCCACCGGTGAGACGACTCCTGACATCTATGACCGTCATGCCGCCCTGACCAAGCAGCTTGAAAATGCAATGTCCCTATGGGAACTTGCCTCGATGGAGGAAGATGACTTAAAACAGCATGGATAGGAGAGATTACGTTTTGTAATCTCGACATAAATTGTTAATTTTGTAGTCAAGAAATAACAGATAATGAAGAATATCCGCAATTTTTGCATAATCGCACATATTGACCACGGCAAGTCGACACTTGCCGACCGCTTGCTTGAGTTTACCAATACTGTCGAGGGGAAAGCCCTTCAGGCTCAGGTGCTTGACGACATGGACCTTGAGCGCGAGCGCGGTATAACGATCAAGAGCCACGCAATCCAGATGAAATATACTCTCGACGGAGAGGAATACACGCTCAATCTGATTGACACCCCCGGACACGTCGACTTTTCCTACGAAGTGTCCCGCTCGATTGCCGCCTGCGAGGGCGCGTTGCTCATCGTGGATGCGGCGCAGGGAATTCAGGCTCAGACAATCAGCAATCTCTACATGGCGATTGACAACGACCTTGAGATTATCCCGATTATAAACAAGGTTGACCTTGACAGTGCTCGTCCCGACGAAGTGGAGGATCAGATTGTTGACCTGCTCGGGTGTGACCCGTCTGAGGTTATCCGTGCCAGTGGCAAGACAGGAATAGGCGTGCCCGAGATTCTGCGTGCTATTGTCGAGCGTATTCCCGCTCCCGAGGGTGACCCCGACGCGCCTCTGCAGGCTCTTATCTTTGACTCGGTGTTTAACCCGTTTCGTGGAATTATTGCCTATTTCAAGATAGAAAACGGATCAATCCGCAAGAATGATTTCGTCAAGTTTGTCGCTACCGGCAAGGAATACAATGCCGACGAAATCGGAGTCTTGAAACTCGACATGCAGCCGTGTGACTCGTTGTCGGCCGGAAACGTGGGATACATTATCTCGGGAATCAAGACATCCCGCGAGGTAAAGGTCGGAGACACGATTACCCATGTCGGGCGTCCGTGTGATTCGGCCATAGACGGATTTGAAGAAGTCAAGCCGATGGTCTTCGCAGGGGTTTACCCCATTGAGACAGAGGATTTCGAGAATCTCCGCGCATCTCTTGAAAAGTTGCAGCTTAATGATGCCTCACTGACATTCCAGCCCGAATCGTCAGTGGCGCTCGGCTTTGGATTCCGTTGTGGATTCCTCGGGTTGCTGCACATGGAAATTATACAGGAACGTCTCGGCCGCGAATTTGACATGGATGTCATTACGACTGTCCCCAACGTGTCCTATCGCGTTTATGACAAGCACGGCAACGTGACCGAAGTGCATAACCCCTCGGGATTGCCCGACCCGACACTCATTGACCACATTGAGGAACCGTATATCCGCGCGTCAATCATTACCGCTGCCGATTTTATCGGCCCGATAATGACATTGTGTCTCGGCAAACGCGGCGAACTTGTCAAGCAGGAATACATATCGGGTAACCGCATGGAGATGATTTTCGACATGCCGCTCGGGGAAATCGTGATTGACTTTTATGACAAACTGAAGTCGATTTCCAAGGGCTATGCGTCGTTTGACTACCACCTTCATGATTTCCGCGAGTCAAAACTGGTCCGACTCGATATTCTGCTAAACGGCGAGAGTGTCGACGCATTGTCCACTTTGACACATGTCGACAATGCCGTCACTTTCGGGCGGCGCATGTGTGAGAAACTTAAAGAACTCATCCCGCGTCAGCAGTTCGACATCGCCATTCAGGCTGCCATCGGCGCAAAAATCATCGCCCGCGAGACAATAAAAGCCGTGCGCAAAGATGTGACTGCCAAGTGTTATGGCGGTGACATATCGCGCAAGCGCAAACTTCTCGAAAAGCAGAAGAAGGGAAAGAAGCGCATGAAACAGATTGGCTCTGTGGAAGTGCCGCAGAAGGCGTTCCTTGCCGTCCTGAAACTTGATTGATATGGGGTCTGTTGTCTATCGTTCCCGCATTGACTGGTGGCTATGGGCCGTTATGGCTCTTTCTGTCGGGGTAATTGTTGTTGCCGCCCCCGACTGGCCGTGGTGGCTCACCGCGATATACGGAGTGATGATAATCGGTGCGTTTATTGGCGGTATCGGCGGCTGCTGGTATGCTGTCGATGGTGACAAGTTGGTGGTATATCAGTTTTTTAGACCCCATCCTCTCCCCATCGACAAAATTTCCGAGGTCAGATATTGTACCGGCTATCTTGCCGGACCGGCTTGCTCGACCCGCCGTCTGTCAATAAAGTTCAGTGACCGAAAGGTGCTGAAAAGTTTCGCGCCTCTTGAAATCTCGCCCCGCGACCGTGACGGTTTCGTCGCCCATTTGCTCCGCATCAATCCTGAAATCAAAGTGTACAGATAAAAAAACGGAATCCGCAAAAGCATCTGACTTTTGCGGATTCCGTTTTTTATAGTAATATCCGTGAGTAATTTAGACGGCAAGAGAGATGTTGTTCTCCTTGGCGATGCGCCTCATGTTGAGTATCGCGTAGCGCATACGGCCAAGCGCGGTGTTGATGCTGACACGGGTGGCATCGGCGATTTCCTTGAACGACATGTTGCGGTAATATCTCATGACAAGAACCTCGCGCTGCGTGTCGGGCAACGCCATGACGATGCGTCTCACATCCTCGTCAATCTGCTCTGACACGATGAAATCTTCCACAGTCCCGTCGCAAAGTTCGCGGCGGTTCAGCATGTCAAAATCCTCCTCGTCAGAAGATACCGAATTTTCGGTGCGTTCCTGACGATAATGGTCTATAATCAAGTTATGGGCAATGCGTGTGAGCCATGCCGAAAATTTGCCATGTTCAGTGTAACGTCCCTGTTTTATGGTTATAATTGCTTTGACAAATGTTTCTTGAAACACATCATCGGCAATGTCTTTGTTTTTGACAATATGGAGAATGTAGGAAAATACACGCGTCTCGTGGCGTCTCAGCAGTGTGTCAAACGCGCTGTTTTCACCGTTTGCATAAGCCGCTACCAATTCTTCATCAGTGAGCTTTGTCAAATGTTGCATTTCTATTCTAAATTTATTGGTTAGAGTAGCAATGTTCTATAGGCGTTTAGGGTTTTAATAGTAACTATATAATAAATGTTTCCTTCTATCGTTGTTGCAAAGTTAAATATTTTTCCCGCGCAATGCAATAGAATTGACATTTTTTTGCTGAAATATATTTTTTGTCACACAATATTCCGGTGTCGTGTGAGTTATAATGCGGCAATCTACCGGCCGGTTATGGTCGTTGAGATAGAGCGGGGCCAATCGCGGTTCATAATCGGGTGACAGCAGGGATGCTGCGGGGTCGGCTACCCGGGTCTGTATTCCGCCCAGCGAGAGTGCCGTGTAAAAAAACGAGCGTGATGACGAAATTTCCTTTCCCATATTGGATTTCATGATGCTGTATGCGTCGGGATGGTGACGGGTAAAGCGTGGCGACAGCCATGCAAGCATTGGCACTGTTATCTGATGAATGGTGGGGAGAGGGGACGCGTGAAGAAACAGATGCCGACTGTCGTCATAGATGTCTTCCCCGTGGTCCGACGTGTAAAGCAGTGACGCGTCGGCATTGCTGTCAGAAAGGATTTCTATCAACGATGCCAAGAAACGGTCGGTGGCCACGATTGTGTTGTCATAGGCGTTTATCAGATTGTCACGATACTCTACTGATGCCTCGGGATAATGGTCAGGCAGGAAATGGCGGTCGATGCTGTCATACCGCTCATTATAGTTAAAATGAGAGCCATAGGTGTGCAGGACAATCAGCTGTTTCCGGTTATCGTCGGCTATGATGGCTTTTGCATAGTCAAGCAATGCCTGATCGTGGGCATTGGACATTGCCTGATTGCCTGTTTCCTTTATAAAGAGTGTCGTGTCGGCCTCGTTGGCAAAGAAGTCTATGAATGAGCCGTTATGCCGTTGATTTGAGAAAAAAGCTGTGGCATAACCGGCCTCCTTGAAAGCGGTCACGACGCTTTTTACATGATATATCGAATCATAACATGACGCATCTACAGGGCTGAGCAGCATCGGCACACTTTTGTGGGTCGTGTTGGACTCGCTGAGTGTGTGCCGCCCTATCAGAAGAGAGTCGATTCGTGACAATCGGGGATTTGTTTCGCGATTGTAGCCATAAAGTTGCCAATTCTCGGCACGGGAGGTCTCACCGATAACGAGGACTACGATTTCACGCACGTCGGGATTCCCCGACGCTGTCGCATGAAACGTATAGTCACCTGATGTTTCGTAATATCTGTCGGTCTTTATTGTGCGGTCTACAGCCAGTCTGATATTATAGAATACATTGACCGGATAAAGATCGGTAAGAATCGAATAGGGCCCGGTGAGATATGAAACCGACAGGGTTATAATGCCTAAAATGGTTACTGAGAACCCGATACGCCGCATTATTGATAACAATTTTGCCGAAACAAGCCGGTGAGTGGCTATCATCCATGTCGCTCCGACAAGAGTCGGCACATACAGGATGACGACGAGCAATACTGCGGGCCAAAGGTTTCCGAGCAGTTCGGCCGCTTCGCTCGAATTGGTCGTTGTCAGGTTCAAAAACATATCCACGGCAATGATGCTGCGGCCATACAGATATAATAGCACAATCTGGAATGCGGCGAGAAATGTCAGTGGGAAAAGAAGCCATATTGTGCGTCCGCCGTTGCGGAAGAACGAGCTGAAAAGGACATAGATGCCGGAAGGAAGTATGATACATGTTGCCGCACCCCACAGCGTGAGCCGTTCGGTCATGGCAAGGATGATATTGGGGATGGTTAGTGTTGCCAAAAAGTAGATGAGTATTGTCCCCGGCAACCACTTGGCTGTATTTTGTTCTTTCTCGTTCATCAGAATGCCTCGTTAATGTTGAATATAAATCCCCATTCTCCTTTGCCAAAGCCTAAGTCAAGACGGACGTTGGTGCGTTTTTTGAACTCCCAGCGGTAGCCGATTCCGGCATTAGGCAGAATGTCTTTCCACCTGAAGTCGCTGAATTTTTCCATTATGCTTCCGGCTCCTAACCATACCACGGCCCCGCTGCGGCGATAGATGTGCTGTCGCAGCTCGATGGTTACGTCGGTGGCAATCTTGTCACGGTAACGGCCTTCATAGTAGCCGCGCATGGTGTGACTGCCTCCGAGCGATGGCAACAGACCCCACGGGGTGTGGCCTATTGTGTAGTCCAAATGGGCGCGTGATGCTATCACGCCACCTTTCCAGACTGATGTATAGTTGTTTATCCCGATTTCGGTGGCCGAGAAGTTATAATTGCCGTTGAAAAGAAACCGTGGATAAAAACGCTGGTCAATCTGTATGAACCATCCGCTGTAAGGATCGGTGAGATGGTCACGGGTGTCATAACGCGCTGTCACCCCGATGCCATAGCTGTTGGTGGAGCGTGATTCTCCTCCCCAGAGGAATTCGTTGGCTTTTATGTCTGACGCGCGTATGAAATTATACTCGACAGTCGGGCCCGCATATATGTGCCGCCCTATGCGCCACAGGTAGTCTGCGCTGATTGTGACACGCAGATCTTTGTAAGAGGTCTTGTTTTTGTCGCGGCTGTTATATGTGTAGCCTATTCCCCAAAAGTAAGTTGTGAACGATGACAGATATATGTCATAGTTTATGCGTCGGGTGTCACGCGGAAAGATGTGGGAGCCGCGGATTCCAATCATGTAGAATCCGGCCGTAGAGATGTCGCCGTAAAGTGAGAAATTGGAGGGGTACAGGGTCGTGTCGGAGGGGTCGGTGCTGTATATCCCGGCTGCGACAAGTCCGATGCCGAATTTTGTGTCGCTTGAATAATGCGGGCCTCCGATTATACTGAAATCAGGTCTGCGACTTAGCTCATGCTTGTTGGCAGTGCCGAAATAGTCAATTATTTTTGTTACAATATTGCGCTTTGTCCCTGTCAGGGAGTCGCGGGGCTGGTCATGTTCCGCAGCCGACAGCGAAATTGTCGAAACCAGCACCGTAAACAGGCCGGTAAGAATCCGTTGCATAATATGTCGAATATCGGCAGGAAACATTTAGCGATGAAAATATGTTAGTAAATTAACTTGGTCAAAATAATGAATCTTTTCCTATCAAAACGTTTTGCAAAGTTAATAAGTTTTTATTTCAGGAGGATTCTGCAATATTTCACCAAAATTAGTCTATATGTTATATAATTATGCTGTTTAAGATAAAATGGCGATTTTTGCAGCTCAAACCACGATACATTATGAACAGGATTTCACTATTTGCTTCGACTGTGCTGATTGCTGTTTCGGCGCAGTCGCAAAGGCTCGAAAAAATCAAATATGGCGATTTCAACCAGTGGGTCACCCGCAACATACACGAGTCTGCCGTAATCGGTGGTCACGACAAAACCATATATGAGATTGGCCCTGCCGCGACGATTGGCGGGAACAAGCCTTATTACCCTGCCGGTGGATCTCCTTGGGCAACGAGCAATGTTTATGCCAAAGTGTCGGGAGTGACCAAGGGGTCAAATGCGGTTTTCCCCCACGACCGCGGGGGCGGCAATAAGTGTGCGAAACTGTCCACCCTCATGGAGCGTGTCAAAGTCCTCGGACTGATTAATATGGACGTGATGGTGGCCGGGTCGATTTTTCTCGGACAGATGTATGAACCGATAACAAGCACCAAGAATCCATATTCCAAAATGGATATGGGGGTCGCGTATACAAGGCGTCCTAAGGCACTGGTGTTTGATTATAAGGTTGATATGCCCGCGACCAACACGCGGGTAAAGTCGTCTGGATTTGGCGGTAAAAAAACACTGCCGGGTCATGATGACGCAGTCGTTTTCGTCTTTCTGCAACGCCGGTGGGAAGATGCCGAAGGTGGGTTGCACGCCAAGCGCGTGGGTACGGCCGGGAAACTTTTCACAACGTCATCGGGGTGGGTAAACGGTTTTTCGCTGCCGATTGTATATGGAAATGCGTCGGTCAAACCGGGATACGCCGGTTATCTCGGCCTTCGCAACGGCAACAATGTCTATTATGCCAAAAATTCCAAGGGGAAACTGGTCCCGGTGATAGAGGAGGGGTGGGATAACGAAAATGCCACGCCTACTCATGTGATATTAATGATGTCGGCCGGAAACGGCGAACCCTACGTCGGGACTGAAGGGTTGAATCTCTATGTCGACAATGTGGCTTTTAAATTGTAAAAACAGGTTCTAATCATCATGCGCGCCCAGCAGCTGCTTGGCGCGTTCAGCGTCATGAGAGGACACGACGAGATTGACCTCGCCAAATCCTAACGAACCGAAAGCGATAGGGTAGACGCTTGATGAAGTAGAGTTGTCGATAAATGATTCAATGCCGTTGTTGGCCAGCATGCCTTGGGCGATTGATGCGTCTGCGGCAGTCGGGAATACCGCCACTGATACCATTCTGTTGTTATCGTTCATGTTAATGTATATTGCGCCTGTTCAGCTCAGCTTGATAGCGGCGGGCATTGGCTTTGTGGGTTTCGTAATCTACGGCAAAGTTGTGATAGCCTGAAAAATCCTCGCGTGCACACATGTATATGTAGTTGTGCCGGGGAGCGTCGAGGACGGCATCGATTGTGGCAGCGTCGGGAATCCGTATGGGACCCGGTGGCAATCCGTTTACATGATAAGTGTTGTAGGGGGATTTTATTGCGATATGTGTGGCATTTAACCGTCGGATGGAGAAATCTCCGGTGGCAAATTTCACAGTCGGGTCAGCTTGCAGTTTCATCCCTTTATGCAGCCGGTTAAGGTAGAGGCGGGCAACGATAGGGCGCTCGTCACGTTTGGCCGTTTCTTCTTCCACGATTGACGCAAGGGTCGCGGCTTGAATCGGGGTTATTCCCTCGGCCTCGGCTTTGGCAAGACGTTCCGGTGTCCAGAACCGTTTATGGTAGCCGAGAAGTCTCCGCACCACATTGTCGGGAGACGCCGACCAGTAAAACTCATAGCTGTCAGGGAGAAACAGTGCCGGAAATTCTTCGCGGGTGTAGCCGCTGTCAAGCAGTACTTTGTCACACGATTCAAGAAATTCCTCGGGTGAGCACTGTAGGTTGCGGGTCAGTTTGCGTGCCATGTCTTTCATTGTGCGCGAGGCGTTGAACGATACCTTTACCGGGGTCTGCTGTCCGCGCTGGATGCGGCGGCTGATTGAAAGCGCGCTTTCTCCCGATTCAATTTTGTACGCGCCACGGTTGCGGTGCGGGTCGCCGCCAAGCGTGGACCAAATGAGGTATACGCGGTTTCCCATAGGGGAGCCGAGATGAGTCTTCAGCGAATCCCTAACCGACGCTTTGGTCGCATCGGCGGGGATGTATATCCATTCGTCGCCGCCGTTGTAGCTCTTGAACACAAACAAGGTCATGCAGCCGATAAGGACGACTACCGACAAGGTCACAATAAGAATTACAAGGGAGTAGTTTTTCCCCGCGGATTTTTTATTTCTTTTGCCTTTACGACGCGGGGCAGCTTTGCCTTTGGGTTTCTCTTGTTTCGTTTCCATGAGTGCAAAGTTATAGAATTTGATGGGAAAGTTGGTGATTATTGGTGAAAAATTAGTAAGTTTGTTCTTTAAATCAATAGAGCAGATTTGTTTATGCGCCGAATATTCTTTTTTATAACACTTTTGGTTCTCGTGGTCATGTTTGTGCCGTGGCTTGGGGATACGCTTTTCAATACAAAGGGGGAACCCCGAGAGGCAGTCGTAGCTGTATCGATGATTAACAGCGGAAACTATATATTGCCCGAGAGTTGTGGTGGCGACATCCCTTACAAGCCTCCGTTTCTTGCATGGCTCATTGTTGCCGCGTCGTGGCTCACAGGGGGTGTGACCGAGTTTTCATCGCGTCTGCCAAGTGCCGTGGCGACAATCCTGATGGCTATGGGCGGTTATTGCTTTGTCAGAAGGCATTCCCGTGATTTTAACGATATAACATCGATGGGTGCGACCATAATAACTGTCACATCCTTCGAGGTGTTTCGTGCGGCCACGGCATGTCGTGTCGACATGGTTCTGACGGCGTGCATTGTCGGGGCATTGTATGTGATGTACAATCACAGTTTCAACAAAAAGAAACCGGCGGTGTCGGTGGCTGCCATGCTGCTGATGTCGTGTGCGGTTCTGACCAAGGGGCCTGTCGGCATGGTTTTGCCATGCCTTGTAATGTGGGTGTTCTACCGCATCAGGGGGGAGAGGCTGTGGCGTTCGACATGGACTCTTGCCGTGATGGGAATCCTTTCCCTTGTTATCCCGGCAGCGTGGTATTGGGGGGCGGCGATGCAGGGAGGCGAAAGATTCATTGCGCTTGCGATGGAAGAAAATTTCGGCCGGTTTACAGGTACGATGTCCTATGACAGCCATGTCAATCCGTTCTATTATAACTTTATAACCATAATAGCCGGTATGGCTCCATATACGCTGCTGGCACTGTTTTCTGTTTTTGCCATAAAAAAGTGGAGAGGCAGCAACCGGGGCTGGTGGGAGCGTTTCCGCGACATGGATCCGCTGAAATTGTTCTCTCTTGTCACGATTGTGGTTATCGTGGCGTTTTACTGTATACCCAAGAGCAAGCGCAGTGTTTATCTACTGCCGGTATACCCGTTTCTCGCTTATTTTGTCACGTTACTGATTATGTGGCTTGTCAAGCGTCGCTCACTTGCGATAAATGTGTATTCGCTGGTTCTCGGTATTCTCGCGTGGGTTGTCCCGACGGTCTTGCTTGCAGTGCATTTTGTGGATGTCGAGCCGTTGCTTGTCGGTCAGAAAGAAAGTGATGCGGCGTTTGTTCTCGGGTTGCATGATGCCCCTCTGACGTGGGTTTCATGGATTTTTATAACTTTAGCCTATATTGCAGGCGGTGTCGTGTTTTATGTTGCTTGCCGTGGCGGGAAGGGATGGCTTATTTCCTCGGCTCTTGCGGCTACAGTCGCGATTTATCTGAATCTGTCGGCAACGGCGTTTCCCGCGATTCTCAATGTCAAGAGTGACATCACGCTTGCCCGAGAGATAAACCGGTTGCAGCCTTCGGGGGATGTTTACGGCTATATAAATGTAGACATGCTTCGTTTTTACACTGCGGGGTTCTATACCGGCGACCGTATTGTCCCCATCGAAAAGATGAAAAAAGCTCCAGTAGCTGGAGAATCAGTATATCTGCTTGTCGGAGAGAAGGACTTGGACGAGTTTAATAAGGAATACGGAACCCGTGTCAGTCTGACGCCGGTCTATACAGCTCCACGCAAGAGCTGTGACACCAAACAGGTCACGACGATTTACCGCATTACCTACAAGTAAAAATATAAGATGCCCCGGTGATTCAGAAGAAAACGCCGGGGCATCTTATATTCAATCGAAAGCTTATTTCTTCAGAGCTGCAATTGATGCGGTAAGTGCTGCAATCTTAGTCTCGGCATCGGCAAGTTTCTTGCGTTCACCTTCAACAACTGCAGCGGGGGCGTTGGAGACAAATCTCTCGTTAGAAAGTTTTTTGTTGACCGACGCCTTGAACCCTTCAAGGTATTCAAGTTCCTTGGTTAGCTTGGCGATTTCGGCCTCAACATCGATGTTGTTGCTCAGCGGGACGTTGAACTCGGTTGTCCCTACCATAAATGATGCGGCGGCAGGGTCTTTTTCTGACACTTTCACGATTTCGTCAAGTCCTGCAAGGCGGATAATGACGGGGCTGCCGGGAATATCGGCGTTGATGACGTTCAGTGTCAGACGGTCGCGGTTGGGGATATTGCGCGACGCGCGCACTCCGCGCACTCCGTTGACCACTTCTTTTACCGTTTCCATGTCGGCAAGAATTGCGGGGACAATCTCGCCGGCAACAGGCATTGACGCATACATGATGGATTCTCCGTCACGACGCTCAGCGAGATGCTGCCACAATTCCTCGCTGATAAACGGCATGAAGGGGTGGAGCATTCTGAGCAGCGAGTCGAAATAGCCGAGAGTTGCTGTCAGGGTCTTGCGGTCAATCGGTTTCTGATAGTCGGGTTTTACCATTTCGAGATACCATGACGAGAACTCGTCCCAGAAAAGACGGTAGATTGTCATCAGGGCCTCGGAAATGCGGAATTTGTCAAACGAGTCATTAACTTCGTTGATGGTCTCGTTGAGTTTGTTTCCAAACCATTCTACCGCGATGCGCGCGCTTTCGGGCTGTTCGGCCTCGTCGCTGACCTCCCAACCCTTAACGAGACGGAAGGCGTTCCAGATCTTGTTACAGAAATTGCGGCCGTTCTCGCAAAGTTTCTTGTCAAAGAAGATGTCATTTCCGGCGGGGGCGGAGAGCATGAGGCCCATGCGCACACCGTCGGCACCGTAGGTGTCGATAAGTTCGAGCGGGTCGGGGGAGTTGCCGAATTGCTTTGACATCTTCCGGCCGATTTCGTCGCGCACAATGCCGGTGAAATATACATTGTTGAACGGCTGTTTTCCGACAAATTCATATCCGGCCATAATCATGCGGGCAACCCAGAAGAAAATGATGTCAGGGCCCGTGACAAGGTCGGCAGTGGGGTAGTAGTAGTTGATTTCTTCGTTGCCGGGTTCAAGGATTCCGTTGAACAGCGAGATGGGCCACAGCCAAGATGAGAACCATGTGTCGAGACAGTCTTCGTCCTGACGGAGGTCGTCGGCAGTCAGGTCGGGATTCTTTTCGCGGGCGAGTTCAAGAGCCTCCTCGGCTGTTTCGGCTACGACAAAGGAACCGTCGGGAAGATAATAGGCCGGAACACGGTGTCCCCACCACAGTTGGCGCGAGATGCACCAGTCGCGGATGTCGGTCATCCAACGGTCGTAGGTTGTCTTGAATTTCTCGGGTACAAACGAGATGGTTCCGTTGTCGACAGCATCAAGGGCGGGTGTGGCGAGTCCTTCCATCTTCAGGAACCACTGGTCGCTGAGTCGGGGTTCGACTGCAGTGTCGATATTGCGCTCGGAATAGCCTACCTTGTTGTCATAATCCTCAATCTTCTCGATGAGACCTGCGGCAACGAGGTCTTTTGCAATCTGCTCGCGCACGGCAAAGCGGTCCATGCCGACATACATTCCCGCAGCCTCGCTGACGGTCGCGTCGTCATTGAAAATATCGATGGTTTCAAGGCCGTGTTTTTCTCCGAGCATGTTGTCGTTCATGTCGTGGGCCGGGGTGACCTTGAGGCAGCCGGTACCGAAGTTGATGTCGACATATTCATCCTCGATGACGGGAATCTCGCGGTTGACAAGTGGCACGATTACTTTTTTGCCCTTGAGGTGCTGGTTCTTCGGGTCGTTGGGGTTGATACACATCGCGGTGTCGCCCATGATTGTCTCGGGACGTGTCGTCGCAACGATAGCATAACCGTCCTCACCCACGATGTGATAACGAAGGTAGTAAAGCTTGTTGTGTTCTTCCTTGTAGACGACCTCGATGTCAGAAAGGGCGGTTTTGGCTTTGGGGTCCCAGTTGACCATGCGTTTGCCGCGATAGATGAGACCTTTTCGATATAGGTCGACAAACACCCTGATTACGCTGCGGGAGCGGATGTCGTCCATCGTGAACGCGGTGCGGCTCCAGTCGCATGACGCGCCGAGTTTTTTGAGCTGTTCAAGAATCTTGCCTCCGTGGGTATGGGTCCAGTCCCATGCGTGCTTGAGGAACTCGTCGCGCGAGAGGTCGCTTTTTTTGATGCCCTCAGAAGCGAGCTTGCCGACAACCTTAGCTTCTGTCGCAATGGCGGCATGGTCGGTTCCGGGTGCCCAGAGTGCGTTCTTTCCAAGCATTCGCGCACGGCGCACAAGGATGTCCTGAATTGTATTGTTGAGCATGTGACCCATGTGGAGAATGCCGGTGACATTTGGCGGCGGAATGACAATGGTGTAAGGTTCACGCGCGTCGGGGACCGACTTGAACAGGTCGTGTCCCATCCAGTAGCTGTACCACTTGTCTTCAACCGACCGTGGGTCATACTTTGTTGCTAACTCGTTCATATAAATTAAATCAGTGATAAATAATTGATTTCTTTTTTAGTGACTGCAAAGGTAGCAATTCCACCATTCTTATGCAAGCAAAAGGCCGTGTTTCAGCTTATCAGCGTCGCCAAAAAGAGGGTAGCAACAGTACCAAGAATGTGAAAAGCTCAAGACGGCCCACGAGCATGACAAGCATTAACAGCCATTTGACGGCATCGGGCAGTATGGCGAATGTGCCGTCAACACCGGTGACTCCATAACCAAGGCCGTTACATCCGGCACAAGAAACCGACATGAACAGGGAATCGGTAAAAGAGTATCCCCACAGTGTGATTATCCCTGTCGAGAGGGCTATTATCAGCATGTATAATGTGATGAAGGCAAGGATGCGAGTGACATGAACGCCATTGAGCGGCAATCCGCTTAACCTGACAACATACACTCTTTTGGGAAAGGCTATGCGCTTTATTTCGTTTATGAAGTTGTGCCCAAGTACTATTCCTCGGTCTATTTTGATTCCGCCTGTCGTTGATCCGGCACATGATCCGCACAACATCAGCAGGATGGTGACAAACAGGGTGAAAGACCCCCAGCTTTCAGGCCCGGTAAGGGAAAAACCTGTCGATGTAATGGCTGACAGGACATGGAACATCGGCTCAATCAGGAGACGGTCGGAACCGGATGCTCCGTTTGCCAGCGATGATACAAGAATGAGCAGATATGCTATGATGACAACAGCGGCATAGGTCTTGAAGACGTCGTCGCTCAGAGCGGTTTTCCAGTTTCCTTTCCACGCACTGTAGATGAGCATGAAGTTGGCCCCTGCGACAAACATTACAATCGTGATGACGACAGTCACATAGTCAGAGTGCCAGTATTCAATGCCTTCATTGTGGGTAGTGAATCCACCTGTGGCGACAGTGGCAAATGTCTGGCACACGCTGTCAAACAGGTCCATTGGCCCAATCCACAACAACAGTACCGATAAGACAGTCAATCCTGAATAGACTCCCCATAAAGAGAGGGCGGTCTGACGTATGCGCGGGTGCAGTTTGGTGTGTGTTATGCCTGTAGCCTCGGCATTGAACATCGAAATGCCTACCGCTTTGTTTAGCTCGGGCAGCACGGCGAGCATGAACAATACGATTCCAAGACCGCCGATCCACTGAGACAGCGCGCGCCAAAACAGAATGCATTTTGGTTGAACCTCTACATCGGGGATTACGCTTGCTCCGGTCGTGGTCAGTCCTGAGATGACTTCAAACATTCCGTCGGTAAAGCATAGCGGACTGTCGCTGAACAGGAACGGTATCATACCGAAAAAGGCAAAGACCACCCACACAAGAGCCGTGACAATGAACCCTTCACGGGCACGGATGGACGTGTCCCGACGGTGGGTTAAAACCTCGGCCAAGCATCCGGCTGCTGCCGCGGCAACTATTGCCACAAGGAATCCTTTCCACTGGCTTTCGCCATATATGAGCGCCACAATCAGCGGCAATGTCATTATTGCCGCCTCGATGAAAACAAGCCGCCCAAGCAGCTTGACGATGGCTCCGGTTTTTATTGTTGTCTTCATCCCGCAGTCAATTATGAAACAGCCGTTCGACTTTGTGAAGCGCCCCGGCTGAGAAAAAAGTCAGGACATGGTCTCCCGGCATTATGTGTGTGCCTCCGTCAACAAGCTGAGCCACTCCGTTCCTGATGAGTCCGCTGATTGTGAGTTCGCGTGGAAGTGACAGCTCGGAAATCGGACGTGACACTATTTTAGAACCATTGCAGGCGACTATTCCCGCGACTTCGGCATCTCCGAGCGAGAGGCATTTCGCATCATCGGAGCCGCTGTCGAGCAGCATGTTGAGAATGCTGCCTGCGTTGAGTAGTTTCTTGTTTATTATCTTGTCGATTGACAGGCTTTCGGCCTCGGGAATGTATTGGAGTTCTTCGATGCGGGCGAGTGTGGAGGCTACTCCATGTTCACGCGCGACCATGCACGACACGATATTGGTCTCGGAGCTCCCCGTGAGTGCGAGAAACAGGTCGCAACCGTCAATTCCTTCTTCGTTAAGGGTTACGATGTCAGATGCCGATGCGTTGACGACTACCACGTCGTGAAATTTCTCGGCAACAGTGCGGCATCTGTCTTCGTCGGGGTCGATGACTGTAATGTGCCGACGCGAGGACATCAGGCTAAGGAGGTTTTCGGTTACTCGTCCAGCTCCGGAAATCATAATCCGTCCCATTGAGTGTTGCGCGGACTGTCCGCACAATGGGGCAAGCCTGTCAAGGTCTTTGGGCAATATCGAAAAATAGATTATGTCCCCCTTGATCAGGCATGTGTCTCCGCGAGGAATAATAATGCATCCGTTCCGTGCCACGGCCGACACATGGAACCATCGCTGAGTGTTGCCTGATGAAATGTCGCGTAACTCCCGGCCGTTTAACGAGCTGCCGGCTTTTATCCTGACGCCTACCACCAGCAGCTCGCCGTGGTGCAGCTGGAACCATTCGCTGACCCAGCTGTGATGGATGAACCGGGCAATCTCCCGCGCTGCGACCATTTCAGGGTGTATCGTCATATCCACGCCGTGTCGTTTCAGCATATCAAGGCCGATTCCCGTGGCAAGATCGCGGTTGTCGACGCGCGCTATTGTCCTTTTCGCGCCACATTCTTTGGCAAGCTGGCATGAGACGATGTTGACTGTGTCGACGGGCGTAACCGCGACAAACAAGTCGGCTTCAGGCACGCCTACATGCATTAGGTCGTCGATAGAAACCGCGCTGCCTTCGGCAGTCATAAAGTTGCGAGCGGCATCAAGTTCGGCGAGTTTGACCCGGTCTGACCCCATCAATATGGTGTCTTGATTCTCGGCAGAAAGCATTGATGCGAGATGACACCCAGTCTCTCCGGCACCGGCAATAATAATTTTCATCTTATGCTTTGTAATCAATCACATTATCTTTAGAACGTCTTTCATGATAAAATATGTATAACCATGTGTTATTTTAACATCAAACCGGCATTAACTGTTTCGAATATATGCCTTGTTCTAACCGGGCAAGTGATTGGGGCGCAGATGCTCGATGCCCGGACAGCGGGTGCCTTTGGACGGACGCGGTGCGGATGGCGTTTCGCCGGGTTTGAGGGAACCGACGACAGGGAAGGAATAGAAACGTGATGCCGTTTTTGTGTTTTTAGCATGGGTCGCGGGACGATCTGAGTCGAGTTGCCGTTCTTTGCGTCGGGTGCAGGCGGCTTTGCGCGCTGAGGTAGCGCGACGGATGGCGTGGTCAATCTCGGGGCGGAAAAGGGCGAAAATATCTCTGACGCGGTTAATGGGCCGGTGTGCGAGCTGCCCGGTTTCGAGATATTCCTTGACTGCCATGATTACGGCCATGAAAATGTCGGAGGCAACCCCTTTTTGAGTCATGACGTTGATACAGTCGGTAAGAATGTGGCGGTAGGCGCGGTCTGATACCTTGCAGGCGGATTTCTTTTGGATTGTTTTCATTGTTGTAGTATTTTTTCTGCAAATATACTACATGATGATGCCGGTCAAGATGCGATAATGTCGCTTTCTTCAAAAAAGAAGAAATACAATCAGCACCTCATTCTTATGGCAATGCACACTATATTTAGAGTGTGTTTACTTTTAACTTTATGAAATCGTTACAGCCCTTTTCTCTAAATCTTAAAATGGGGCAAAAGTAAACATACTCTAAGAGCTAATATAAAAAAACAGGACTGCCTGCGGCATCACACCGTGGCAGTCCTTTTACCTTAGATTGGATAACTCGATAAGAAGCGTAAATTGTTGGTTTGTAGTGAACTTTAATTTGCTTTAAGTCTTAATATGCGTGATGCGTAGTCATTGCGTTTGTGGTAATCGACATTGTGGTCGAGCGGCATTTCAAGGCCGTTGTCCATAAGGAATCGTCCGGTGAATGATTTGCCTTCGTAGGGGAGAGGGGTGTTGTCAATGCGGTTCAACTCGGTAACAGTGTAGGTTTTGTCGGGGTCAAGGCCGGCCATTTTTACACGGGGGAGTTGCTGGTTGACAAATGTCTCGGTTTTCCACCAGTAATATACAGCATCGTCTTTCCGGGGTGAGACATACATGAGTGATGCCGCGCCGAGGTTGTCATAGGGGGACAGCAGACGGTATATGTCGCCTTGCTGGACGGTGGGGCGTATTTCCTTGTAGGTGTTGATTGCGCGACGGCAGAAGTCTTTTTCTTCGTCGGTCATGTTTTTGGGTTGTATTTCCATGCCGAGACGACCACTCATAGCGACATCGGTACGATATTTCAATGGTATCGTGCGGAATGTCTGATGATTGGGGGCGGCTGAGATGTGCGACGCCATTGCGACTGCGGGGAAGAAATAAGATGTTCCCCATTGCATGTAGACACGCTGGAGCGCGTCGGTGTTGTCGCTTACCCAGAATTCGTCAAACCACGGGAGTACACCCCAGTTGGCGCGTCCGCCTCCACTCGCGCAAGCCTGTATCGTGACATCGGGGTATTTGGCGCGGATGCGGTCAAGAACCTTTTCAAATCCCTTGTGATAGTCGATGTAAAGATGGCTTTGGTTGTCGCGTGTAAGGTACTGGGAGCCGTGTTGCATTATGGGGGCGTTGGCATCCCACTTGATGTAGTCAATGAGGGGGTACTTGGTCATAAGCGTGTCAACGACATTGAACACGAGGTCTTGAACTTTGGGGTTGGCAAGGTCGAGAACGAGCTGTGTCCCGCCTCGGCCTTCGACTATGTCTCGGTTTTCGGCTTTGATGATGTATTCGGGATGTTCCTCGTAGAGACGGCTGCGTGAGTTGGTCATCTCCGGCTCAATCCAAATGCCGAATTTAATACCGTTTTTCTCGGCTTCGTCAACGAGGCCCTGAATGCCGTGAGGCAGTTTGCGGGTGTCGACCGTCCAGTCTCCGAGCGATGCCGAATCGTTGTCGCGGTAGTATTTGTCGCCAAACCATCCGTCATCCATGACAAACAGTTCGCCGCCCATCGAGGCGATGTCTTTCATCATCTGCGCCATGCCTTCCTCGTTTATGTCAAAGTAGACACCCTCCCACGAGTTGAGCAGAATCTTGCGAAGCTCGTTTCCGTTGGCGAGACGGTGGTTGCGGCCCCAGCGGTGGAAATTACGGCTTGCTCCGCTCAGACCTTCGTCACTGAATGTCAGCGCGAGAGCCGGGGTGGAAAATGTTTCTCCTTTTTTCAGGTTGTAGGCCGAGTTTTCCTCGTTTATGCCGGCAAACAGATGGTGGTAATTGCTGTCGTCGGTGTCAATGAACAGCTTGTAGTTGCCGCTGTAACACAGGGCTGCGCCGATTGTGCGACCGGTGTTTTCCATCGGTTTCCCGTCGAGCGACAGCATAATTTCAGCGTGGGATGTGTGGGAATTGCGGACTCCGTCTTTATTTTTGATCATTTTGACACCGTGTCGCAGCGGCTCCTGATTGAGGCGCCCCTCGTTGGCCCAAGAACCATAGAGTGACGACAGCCACACGTCCCCGTAACGGACAGGAAGATAGCCTGACATGAACCGATTCAAAGTGACCGTTCCTTTCCCGTTGTTTGTGATATCCACCCATGTCTCGATTACGTCTTCCTCCGGCCATGTGCGATAATTGATGTCGAGAGAAATGGGGTAAGACTTGTCGCGCATCGATACAGTGGTGACAGTCGAGCCGTCGGCCTCATTGGCAGATGTCTTTATGTCGGCGACTTCCATGTCAAGGGTCATGTTTCCGTCGGGATGGGTGACGCTAAGGGCGGCTTCGCCTTGCGGATAGTTGCCGTAGACGGGATAAGCATCGCGGTTCGCCGTGCCGGCTGATGCAAGGTTGGCGATGTCAGATGCTGAGATTTTGTCGCCGTAATAAAGGAAGCGGAACGGCCCTCCTTTTTCTGCGTCGAGTACAAGCGAAGTTGAAGGAGTCGAGAGGTTTACGATTTCAGCTTTGAGCGGCAGAGCGAAAACGAGTCCCGACATCAGAATCACGGTAGATAGCGGTTTATAGAATTTCATTTTCAGGTTTTGAAGTGGTTAGATAATGAGTGTCGAGCAATCGTTTCATGGTATGAGACCTGCCGGGTCTCAGTTGTTGTCGACTTTTCAACTACAAAAATAATATAAAGTTTATATAAAACCAAGTTATTGACAAGATATTAGACACAATTGGGTAAAATAGTATCATGGATGATGCCGGGTCGCAAAATATATTGCAGAGGCGCGAAAAAAACGTTATCTTTGCACCCGCGATGCTTAATGTGTTTAATTTTTCATCCAAGCCTTATAAGCTCGGGGTTGCCCTCAGCGGGGGCGGTGCCCGTGGATTTGCCCATGCGGGGGCGTTGAAGGCCCTTGCTGAAATGGGGTTGAAACCCGACATTGTCGCCGGCGTGAGTGCGGGGTCGGTCGTCACCGCGCTTTATGCGGGAGGCAATGACCCTGACAAAATACTGGAATTGTTTTCGGGCATAAAGTTTACCGATTTTGCCGAAATCGGGGTTCCTCATGACGGGTTCTTCTCTATGGACGGGTTTAAGAAATTCTTACGCAAAAATATCCCTTACGAGAATATAGAACAGTTGCCGTTACCGGCAGTCATTTGCGCCACCGACCTTGACAACGGTGTGCCGGTCGGTTTTACAAGCGGCGCGATAGCCGAGCGGGTAGCTGCATCTTGCTCTATTCCTATTATATTCAAACCGGTCAAGATTGACGGGACGACCTATGTCGACGGCGGAGTGCTGCACAATCTTCCGTCGTGGGCGTTGCGAGACAAGTGCAAGTATCTCATAGGGATAAACTGCAGCCCTATGCCGAGGCGCGGAAAACCCAAGACTATAATGGAGGTGGCACACCGCACATACGACCTTATGGCCAAAACAAACGCCATCCCTGACATGAAACTGTGTGACCTTGCTATACAGGTGTCAGATATAGCGTCTTATAAAGTGTTTAATCTTAGAGAAATCAAGCGGGTGTTCCATGCCGGATATGCAGCTACAATGACTGCATTGCAAGAAAACGGATTCACGCATCCCGATGTGATTGCGGCCCGCAAAAGACGAGAAGGGACTTCATCGTCGTTTTTCTCCCTTAAATCATAAAAAATATGAATTGCAAACCGATTATTTATCAACTTTTCCCACGCATATTCACAAACGCCAACCCGCGCTGTATTCCTAACGGGACGTATGCCCAGAATGGCTCGGGGAAAATGAACCTGATTACCCCTAAAGTCCTTGAGTCGATTAAGGAATTGGGCGTTACTCATGTGTGGTACACCGGCGTAATCGAGCATGCCACCAAAACCGATTACTCAAAATACGGTATAATTCCTGACAATCCCTATGTTGTGAAGGGGAATGCCGGGTCTCCCTACGCAATCAAGGATTACTATGACATCGACCCTGATATTGCCGAGGATGTCCCAAACCGCATGGCCGAATTCGAGGCGCTCGTGGCCCGCACCCATGATGCCGGTCTTGATGTCATAATCGATTTTGTGCCCAATCATACCGCCCGACGCTACTATTCGGATGCCAAGCCTGAGGGAATCAAAGATCTTGGCGACGGAGATGACCCGTCGCTCTTTTTCGGCCGCGACAACAATTATTATTATATACCCCGCCAGCTTTTTGCCCCGCAGGTTGATCTCGGAACAGGGAAGAACGCCTATGTCGAGTTTCCGGCAAAAGCGTCGGGTGACGACTGTTTTTCGGCTTTTGCCGGAGTAAACAACTGGTATGATACGGTCAAGCTTAATTATGGCGTGGACTACGGAGACGGGACTCGCCATTTTGACCCGATTCCCGACACATGGTTCAAGATGCTGAATATCTTGCGGTTCTGGGCATCGAAAGGAGTCGACGGATTCCGTTGCGACATGGTACACATGGTCCCTCTTGAATTCTGGCAGTGGGCAATTCCTAATGTTAAGGACCATTATCCTCATGTGAAATTTATCGCCGAGCTGTATGATGTCAACATATATCGCGACTTTATTACTAAAGGTGGATTTGACTACCTGTATGACAAGGTCAATCTTTATGACACGCTCCGCGGCATCCAGTGCAATAATTTCTCGGCAGCCACGCTTACCAATTGCTGGCAGCGTGTTGACGGCCTTGGCCCGCATCTGCTTAACTTTCTTGAAAATCACGACGAACAGCGTTTCGGGTCGCGTTTTTATGCCGGCGACCCTGCCAAAGTCATCCCGTCGCTTGTGGTCAGCTCGATGTTTTCGACCGGCCCGATGATGATATATTCGGGACAGGAACTCGGCGAGCAGGCGACTGATGCCGAGGGTTATAGCGGGTATGACGGACGCACGACTATATTTGATTACTGGAGCGTGGCGACTTTGCGCCGGTGGTATGACGAGGGCCGGTGTGATATGTCGCGCCTGACCCCCCGCGAGAAGTGGCTGCGCAACAAGTATGCGACAATCCTGTCTATCTGCAATACCGAAAAAGCCATTGCCAAGGGCCGCTTTTTTGACTTGATGTATGTCAATTATCAGAATCCCACCCTCAATCCTCATCGTCAATATGTGTTTTTGCGCTCCTGTGACGGAGAAACGGCCCTTGTCGCAGTCAACTTCTCGGATTCGTCATGCGATCTGGCCATCAATATCCCCCGCCACGCATTTGAAATGCTTAATATTCCCGAAGGTGACGTGGTGGCCGCGGAGTTACTGAGTGGCGAGTCTTCGGAAAAACATGTTTCTTCAGGAAAAACGTTTGATACGTTTATCGGGCCGTATGATGCGGTTGTGTGGCGTTTCAGGCACAAAAACGTGGCCCCTGTCGCGAAAAACCCGGGACGCACGCCACGCGCGCCGCGAGCTAAATAGTTTAAGCAACTGTCTTTAGCCTAAAAATAGCATTCAGGATTTAAAACAATGTGTTAAAAACTATGAATTAAAGATTATAATTCGTACCTTTGCACCATCGTTTACATCACCTCCATAATAAGATTATGATAGACAATCTTCCACCTTTTAAGGTGTTTTCAGGAACCAAGTCTCATTACATGGCCGAGGAGATCTGCCGAGACCTCAATGTGCCTCTCGGCAAGATGAACATCCAGTATTTTGCCGACGGCGAGTTTGAAGTGTCGTTTGAGGAATCGATTCGCGGTTGCGAGGTATATCTCGTTCAATCGACGTTCCCCAATACTGACAATCTCATGGAGTTGCTGCTGATGATTGACGCAGCCAAGCGCGCATCGGCCAAGTCGACAATCGCAGTCATCCCTTATTTTGGGTGGGCGCGTCAGGACCGCAAGGACAAACCCCGTGTGTCAATCGCTGCAAAACTTGTTGCCGACCTTCTCTCGGCGGCAGGGGTTGACCGAGTGATTACAATGGACCTCCATGCCGATCAAATTCAGGGATTCTTCGATGTGCCGGTCGACCATCTTTACGCATCGTCGGTGTTCATCCCCTACATACAGTCGCTCAACCTCGACGACCTCGTTATCGCTACTCCCGACGTGGGCGGCGCAAAACGAGCCAACTCATACGCAAAATATCTTAACGTGCCTCTCGTGCTCTGCCACAAGCAGCGCGCAAAAGCAAACGTTGTCGCAGCCATGACTGTCATCGGTGATGTCAAAGACAAGAACGTCATCCTCGTTGATGACATGGTCGATACCGCCGGCACGATTACCAAGGCTGCCAACCTGATGATGGAAAACGGAGCAAAGTCGGTGCGTGCCCTGTGTTCTCATGCAATATTAAGCGACCCGGCATCGGAGCGCATTGACAACTGCGCGTTGACCGAGATGATTTTTACCAACTCGATACCTTTCAACAAGTCATGCCGCAAGGCTACGATTCTGTCGGTGGCTCGTCTTTTTGCTGACACAATACGTCGCGTGCACTCTAATGAGTCTATCTCTTCTCAATATCTAATTAAATAAAGATAGTCAATGAATGGTTACAAATATCTGATGGCGTCGGCTCTGATTGCATCAACTCTTGCCTGTTCCAACCCGGCACCCGGGGAGGAGGGGACAATCATTGATCGTCCCGAGTATAAGGCTGCACAAGGCGAGGTGTTCAACATCGACGCGCTTGAGGCTCTTGGCCGTGTGAGCGATGTCAAGGTGTCACCTGACGGGAAAAAGATTCTGTTTGGAATCTCTTACGAGAGTGTCGAGCAGAACAAGAGTAACAACGACCTCTATGTAATGGATGTCGACGGCTCAAATCTGACACGCATTACCAAAACCGCCAATAGCGAGAGTGGTGCCGTGTGGATTGACGGTGGCAAGCGTATCGCTTTCATTTACCCCGTTGACGGCGTTCCCCAAGTGTGGGTGATGGATGCCGACGGCTCAAATCGCAAGGCTGTTTCATCGCTCGAAAAAGGCGTTGCAGGATTCCTTTTCTCACCTGACGAGAAACATGTCGTCCTGATCGGCACGGTCAAGTACAGCAAGGATGCCGCTGATATTTATCCCGATCTGCCCAAGGCAACCGGCCGTGTTATCGATGACCTCATGTATAAGCACTGGGATGAGTGGGTTACTGAGATTCCGCATCCCTTTGTGGCTGATTTTGACGGATCGACAATTTCCAATGCCGTTGACATCATGGAAGGGGAGCCTTATGAGGCCCCGATGAAACCGTTTGGCGGCGTCGAGTCTTTTGCATGGGCTCCCGACAGCAAGTCTCTTATATATGTGTCGCGTAAAAAGACCGGCATGGAATATGCTGTTTCAACCAATTCAGATCTTTATCTCTATGATCTTGTCGACACGTCGACCTGCAACCTCACCGAGGGAATGATGGGGTATGATACAAACCCCGCGTTCTCGCCCGACGGCAAGTATGTTGCATGGCTGTCAATGGAACATGACGGCTATGAGAGTGACAAGAACCGCATCTTCATTATGAATGTCGCTACAGGCGAGAAAACCGACCTTACCGCAGACTGGGATTATACGGCCGACGCTATCGCTTGGAATCCTGACGGGAAGTCGATTTACTTCCTTGCGGCTAAAGACGGTGTGACTCCGATTTTCTCAATTTCCATAGACAGCAAGGAGGTGACGGTTGTTGCCGACGGTCAGTGTGACTATGCCGCGCTTGCTCCTGCCGACAGCGAGACTCTCGTTACCTTGCGTCATTCAATGCTTTATCCCAACGAGGTCTTTACCGTAAAGAACGGCGAAGTCAAGCAGATTTCCAATGTCAACACCGAACTGCTTGCGTCGGTCAAGATGCCCCGCGTTGAAAAAGTGATGGTTCCGACCACCGACGGCAAGGAAATGTGCACATGGCTCGTTTATCCTGCCGATTATGACTCGACCAAGACTTATCCCGGATTGCTTTACTGTCAGGGCGGCCCCCAGCAGGCTGTCAGCCAGTTCTGGAGCTGTCGTTGGAACCTCGCTCTCATGGGTGCCAACGGATACTTTGTGATTGCTCCCAACCGTCGCGGCCTTCCCGGTTTCGGCACCGAGTGGAATGCTCAGATTTCGGGTGATTACGGCGGTCAGAACATGAAGGACTACCTGAGCGCGGTTGATTACATGAAGGCAAATGTTCCCGCCCTCGACGGCAGCCGTATCGGTGCTACCGGCGCAAGCTATGGCGGTTTCTCGGTTTACTGGCTTGCCGGTAACCATGAAAAGCGATTTGCCGCGCTGCTTGCTCATGCCGGAATTTTCAACACCGAGGCGCAATATCTTGAAACCGAGGAAATGTGGTTTGCCAACTGGGATCTCGGCGGTCCGTTCTGGGACAAGAGCAACGCGGTTGCCCAGCGCACGTTCTCTCAGTCGCCCCATCGCTATGTTGACAAGTGGGATACCCCGATTATGATTTCTCACGGCGAGTTTGACTACCGCATTCTTTCTTCGCAAGGCGAGATGGCGTTCAATGCCGCAAAACTGCGTGGAATCCCTGCCGAGATGGTGATTTTCCCTGATGAAAACCACTGGATTCTGAAGCCGCAGAACGCTATCATGTGGCAAAGGTTGTTCTTCCGCTGGTTTGACCGCTGGTTGAAACCGGGCGAGACAGCCGAGGCAACTGAAACGACTGAAACAAAGTAAGATAAATAATCTGTATACCGGGGATGGCGTTGTTGTCATCCCCGTATCTTTTAGAGGGCGTTTCATAACAAATGTTAAATCCAAAGCCCGTTTTCACGCGTCGGATTTCGTCATGAATCGAGGAAGCATAGCCGTAGCTATGTGACCGAGATTCAGGGCGAAATCCGACCGTGAAAACGGGTGTGACAAAAGCATTTATATAAAACAGCCTCATGTTTAAATTTTGAAAATTAATATCTGAATGAAGTTACCTTATCCTCATGGCAGCCTCTTTCGTTACCTCGT
>Ga0209064_1001175_pt1 | contig 45089 bp, 41 predicted proteins | sample Inofromicrocosms_FD_187498 | JGI IMG/M metagenome (GOLD analysis project Ga0209064, IMG submission 187498) | Mouse cecum microbial communities from Vienna, Austria - Inoculum for glucosamine and mucus D2O microcosms (SPAdes) (version 2) | ecosystem: Host-associated > Mammals > Digestive system >...
ATCAAGTATCTGAGAGGGCAAAACTATCTGCGCCAACATCTGTAAGTAGTCATTTTCCATGACACAAAGCTCGCAATAATCTTTGGTTGTGAAAAATTTATTTCCCCACGGTTTTTCTACTGACCCGTTTCTTTGGGTTCGCCCGGCATGTGTTCGGTCCAACAGGCGGGAATCCCGGGTAATCCCGATAGCGGGAAGTGTGCAGCCAGAGACAAGGGTGTCAGTAACAATTCAAAGATTGGTGTGCATCTCAACGGTGGTCCTTCCTCTCTGTTTCAATCCTTGTATATACCTACGATTTTTTTGACAAAGTCGGTTTTGGCTTCTGTGTAGCCGTCTCGGTTATTACGGTATCGTGGCAAAAGGCTAATTTTCAGAGCTTCATATTCTTGTGCTGATTCCGGATGACTGTTGAGAAAGTCGCGGAAAAGTATCTCGTCGTTGTCACCGATGGCATGGAAATGGATGTGGAACACCCGCTCGGCATAGCCCTTCGGGGTATACCCCTTGTTGAAGTTCATGCGAGTTTCAGAAGTGGACATGCAGATATATCCCGCCGTTTCCATTTCAGCACGTACGTGTTGCCAATCGGCATCGGGCGAGATTTCAACAAGAATGTCTATAATCGGCTTTGCCTGAATACCGGAAATAGCCGTGCTGCCGATATGGTTGATAACGGGAGAGTATTCCGACAATACTTCGGCCAAAATATTGATTTCTTCTTTCGCCCAATCCTGCCATTGCGGCTGGTGCGGAGACAGAACTATGGGAAACAGTTGCCACAACTCTTCCAATGTCATGTCTTTAAGTGTCTTTGCCATCAGATATGCTTTCTGCTCTTTTTGAAAAACTTGATGCGTCTTATGGTTTCGTTTTATCTCGTTGACAGACTTGCCGCCGATGCCGAAGTTCTCGTCAGGCAACTCTTTAATGGTTACCGTGAAAAATTCTGCTCCGGGATATGTGTAATCTCGGCGGCTGTGATCGTAAGTCGTTCTATCAGCTGTTTTTTCTGTTCAGCGGTCAGTTTGCCGCTCTCTATGGATATGTATGGCATGATAATCTTCTTTAGACATTATGTGGAAATGCTCTGTCCGCTTATCTCCAAGCGGAGAGGCAATGTTCCTGTTTGTATGATGATATTTGAAACCGCATTTTTCACAAACCCGTTGGGATTTGGTGTTCCCCTCATAATATCCACACCATACGGCATCAAGAGCCAGATCATGGAAGCATCTCGACACCAAGGCTTTGACTGCTTCCGGAATTAAGCCTTGTCCCCAGTATGGCTTGCCTATCCAATAGCCTATCTCTGCTTTGCCTTCCCTCATATCCGCTGTGTGAATACTATTGGAAAACATGATTCCGCAACAACCTACAGGCTCACCGGTGTCCTTCAATACAACGGCGTAGGTTTCCGGAGCTGAAAATACAGTCCGTATAATCTCGAGGCTGTTTTCCACGGATGTATGCGGCGGCCAACCGGCAATGGGACCTACATCCGGGTCGGAAGCGTATTTATACAGAGCCTCGGCATCTTCTTCGTGCCAAGGCCGCAGGATAAGTCTGTTTGTCTTGATCATGCTTTTTGACGGTTTGACATAATGGTGTCGAAGTTATCGCGGCCCCAGTTGATGAGGGCTTCTACATGAGGGAGAAGTGTCTTGCCGAAGTCTGTCACAGAGTATTCCGTCCGAGGCGGCACATCGGGGAATAGCTCCCGGCGGATTATGCCGTCGGTGGTCAACTGACGGAGCACCTGCGACAGCACTTTCTCCGATATCGACGGAATATTGCGGTACAACTCGTTGAAGCGCACCGGCTTGTTCTCCGATATCTTCACGAGAACAACCAGCGCCCACTTGTTGCCGAGCCATTCGAGCATCGGTGCAGCCTTGCAATATTCGTAGTCCAGTTTTTTTGCCATATAGGTTCGTGCAAAAGTGGTTGATCACGAGCAAAACAAACTTTCAGGTAAGGGTCAAACCAATTGGTAAGTTGTTGTCTCAACTCTGATAAACACCTAATTTTGCGGTGTAAAATTAACAAAAAATATCGAGATATGATATACCCAGAGTTACATTTCACAGGCCAGGTATGGCGACCGCCCTATGAAGCCCATTCACAGCTTCTGCAACTGACTTCCGGATGCACATGGCACAAATGCAAGTTTTGCAGCCTCTATCACGGCACCCCGTTCCGAATGTCATCGCTTTCGGAGGTTGAGGAAGACCTGAAAGTCATCCGCCAATGGCAGCCGCGCGCCCGGCGCGTCTATCTCACCGGCGCGAATCCTTTCGCGTTGAGTTACAACAAGCTCATGGATGTGGCACTTTTGCTGAGGAAGTATCTGCCACACATGGTGTCGTTCGGAATGTTTGCACGCGTCACCGATATCGTGCCCAAATCGGTGGAGGAACTGAAGAATCTCCATCATCTCAAACTTGACAGCATCAACATAGGCATCGAGACCGCCCATGACGCGACATTGGAGCGGATGAACAAAGGCTATCATGCTTCCGATATTCTCGAACAGCTGTCAAAACTCGATGAGGCAGGAATACGCTACAATGTGTTCTATCTTAACGGTCTTGGAGGAAAGGGCAACGGCGAGGCGAGCGCAAGAGCGACAGCCGATGTGCTGAACCGGCTTCACCCTTGCATCATCAATATCGTGTCGCTGACAATCTTCCCGGAATCGCAGCTGTATCAGGAGGTTTTGAACGGCACATATATCGAGGAGCCGGAGATCGAGCGTCTGATGGAGATGCGGATGCTCATAGACAGGCTGAAGATAAAGGTCAATCTGCTTGGTCATCATATTTCCAATACGTTACCGATTACTGGAGCATTGCCGGATGACAAAGTCGCGATACTCCGTGAATTCGACAAGGCGATAGACCGGTTTCCAGAAGAGGAACTGAGAGCTTATCGCAGCAGGATCTGGCATCTGTGAAGATTTTCTCCGGAATTACTATCGGCCTGCATAGTATCGGAGCTTGTTAAAGTCAGGGGCCGGAAGATTTCTTCCGGTCCCGTCATGTTTGCTTGCATAATTCACAAATCATTCTAAAAATAGGAACCTGACCCCTAACCATTTCGTGTAAATTCGTATCTTTGCGCAAATATTTATAACTATGCGATATAAACTGAACTTATTTCTGACATTGGCCATGGCCATCACTTTCGCTTTTACCTCCTGTGAAGATGAAGACACATACGCGGAACGCAGAAAAACGGAACGGTCCCAGATAAGTTCGTTCCTGAATAACGGTGTACAGGTCAAGGACACAGATACCGGAGAAGACTTGTTAAACGTTCCCGGTGGCATTAATGTCATATCCGAATCCGCATTTCTATCGAACGACAGCACAACGGACGTGTCCAGAAATGAATATGTATTATTCAACAGTTCTGGTATTTACATGCAGATTGTGAGAAAGGGAAGCGGAGAAAAATTGGCGGAAGGCAGTTCCGCCACCGTGATTTGCAGGTACACCGAGTTCAACATTGCGGCCGACACGATACAATCTTCCAACAACACTATGTCTACCGAGGTGTTGCCGGAGAAAATGATCTGTCAAAACATTTACGGGACTCTGACGGCCTCCTTCATCAGTGGCGTGATGATGAGCCTGTATCAGAGTTCTTCCGTACCGTCCGGTTGGCTGGAACCTCTCCGATACATAAACTTGGGCCGCCAAGGATCTTCTACGGGTGAAATAGCATTGGTGCGCCTCATCGTTCCCAGTACGGAAGGACAAAGCGATGCCATGCGGAACGTTTATCCTTGTTTTTATGAAATCAGTTATCAGAGAGGTCGTTAAACACAGACACCATAAGCCAAGTTTTGAAACGGAAGATAGAATTGTTGTCTCCCGCCCGTAATGCCGAATCCGGCATTGAGGCGATCCGTCATGGAGCTGACGCCGTATATATCGGTGGTCCTTCATTCGGAGCCCGGGCTGCGGCCGGAAACTCCGTCAGTGAAATTGAACACCTGTGTAGATTTGCCCATCAGTACAAAGCAAAAGTCTATGTGGCTCTCAATACGATATTGTGGGAGGACGAACTCGGGGAGGCCGAACAGCTTGTACGCCAGTTGTACGACATCCATGTAGACGCCCTCATCATCCAGGACCTTTCCCTTCTGAAACTGGATTTGCCCCCGATAGCGCTCCATGCTTCCACACAGATGGACAACAGGAGCGTTGAAAAGGCCTGTTTTCTTGAAAATGCCGGATTCTCCCAAATTGTACTCGCACGTGAACTTTCACTGAAAGAGATAAAAGAAATATACCAGGCCGTATCCGTTCCTTTGGAAGCCTTCGTACATGGTGCCCTTTGTGTAAGTTACAGCGGACAGTGCTATGCTTCGCAATACTGTTTCGGCCGGTCGGCCAACCGCGGACGGTGCGCGCAATTCTGCCGTCTAAAGTTCGACCTGATAGACAGTGACGGAAAGATTGTGATCAAAGACAGGCACCTCCTTTCTTTACGGGACATGAATCGCAGCAGCTCTTTGGAAGAAATGATGGACGCGGGCGTTTCTTCCTTTAAGATAGAAGGAAGACTGAAGGACCTCTCCTATGTAAAGAATCTGACCGCATTCTACCGGACGGAGATTGATAGGATCATCCAACGGCGCAGCGAAGAGTTTGAACGTGCTTCGGACGGAACCTCTTATTTTACCTTTACCCCTGTTCCCGAAAAAAGTTTCAACCGCGGATTCACTGATTACTTCCTTCATGGAAGAGCCCGGGACGTATACTCTTTCAACACTCCCAAATCCATCGGGATGTATGTGGGGAATGTCAAACAGGTCAATAAGAAAAGCATCATCATCGGCAATCCGTCCGGTTCAGCCGCTCTTCGGATATCGGCTGGAGACGGTCTGTGCTTTTTCAACGATCAGGGAGACCTGGAAGGATTCAGAGTGAACAGCAGCATTGGCCACGAGATTTTTCCGTCCGGTATGCCTGGACGTCTGCGTGCAGGGATGCAGGTTTATCGCAATTTGGATTCTGAATTTGAAAAATTGCTGGCCCGTCCTTCCGCCGACCGGAAAATAGGCATTCATATTGACCTGGAGGATACGGAGACAGGTTTCCGCCTGACCATGCAGGACGAGACTGGCCTGATTGCGAGTGTAGAGAAGGTTTGCGAAAAGCAAATGGCCCGTTCGCCGCAGGGGGATAACATGCAATGTCAGTTGAACAAACTGGGCGACACTCCATTCAAAGCTCTCGACATCCGACTTCATTCCTGTGGAAAATTCTTTATTCCCTCTTCCGTTTTGTCGGGATGGCGAAGAGAATGCACCTCAGCTCTTTTGGAAAAGCGCCTGAGAAACTATCGCACGGATCGCCGGCGGAAAGAAGCGTCAGCCCGCTTGGTTGTTTCTGAAAAACATCTGTCCTACCTGAGTAACGTTTCCAATGCAAAGGCCGCAGCGTTCTATCGGGAGCATGGAGCTGAAAGCATTTCCCCTGCATTCGAGTTGCAACAACCCGAACAGGCGGTGCTGATGTTCTGCCGCCACTGCCTGAAATATGCTATCGGCATCTGTCCCCGTAGCCATCATTTTCCGAAAAAGTGGAAGGAACCCTTTGCGCTCAGATTGCCCGACGGAAGGAACTTCCCGTTGGAATTCGATTGTAAGAATTGTCAGATGAAAGTCCATGCTCCTCAAAAAGACTAATATATTGTGTCTGCTGCTGACGGCAGTTCTGACGGCATCGTGCTATTACTCTCATCCCAACCGTATGGACCATTGGATAGCGAACGAGGAGCATACGGTGGACTCCGTCAATTTCTATATAGGCCATCATTACTGGAGAAACTATAACTTTTTTGTCACAGATTCCGTGCAGCTGTATTCCTCCTTGCCCGGAAGCATTGACGGAGTTCCCTCTCTGTGCGACACCTTTTTCATTTTTCCTGAAGACAGGCTTGTCGTGGCCGACATCAGATATGTTCCGGGAGACACCGTTGATTCCGTGTGGGTAAAGGTTGCCCGCGACCAACTGACACAGGGTTGGACGCGGGAAAGCCTTTTACTGGATAGCGTCGTGCCTGACGATCCGATTTCCAAATTCATAAAAGAATTCAGCAGCAGCCGGCTGATATTTGTTCTCACCTGCCTGGCTTTGGCTGGTCTCATCATTCTTATCAGAGCCGTCCGCCGGCAACAAATCAGGGTTGTACATTTCAATGATGTGAACAGCTTTTATCCAACATTGCTCTGTCTGGGAGTCTCGGCAACGGCTGCCATATATGGAAGCATACAGCGTTTCGTTCCAAACACGTGGGTGGAGTTCTATTTTCATCCTACCCTCAACCCTTTCAATCCCTCGTTGCCACTTGTCATATCTTTGTTCTTGGCCTTTGTGTGGTTCGTCATTGTGGTGAGTATCGCTGTGACCGAGGACCTTTTCCATCAGGACGAAACCAGCGAGACTGTACCTTACCTTTTTTCTTTAGCCGGTGTCTGTCTGTTGCTCTATTTGGTTTTCACCCTGACCGTACATTATTACATAGGCTATCCTCTTCTTGCCTACTACTGGTATTTTGCAGTAAAGCGATATAGGAAACATCCGGCCATAAAATTCAGGTGCGGAAATTGCGGCCGTCCCCTTTTGTCACCTGGAAAATGTCCTTATTGCAACATGGAGAACCAACTATAAGCTGCTTGAGCTTAAAATGCTATTTCCCGAGAAACTTGCGGCTCAGCCAGCGGCGTACGGGTTCGTCGTACATTTTCAGGAAAAAATATGCCAATGCTATATTCCCGAAGAACAAGAGTAGTTGGACAGGCCAGGTGTCGGAGAATGTCAGCCCGTTGTCCCATACCCACGCGTAGAAATAATACATGAAAGGGTAATGGATAATATACACGGGATAGGAAATGTCTCCCAAAAATTTACAGACTCCGGAAGAGGCCCTGTCCGTGGTTTTTCCCGAAGCCGCCAACCATACCAATGCCGGAAACACAAAAAGGATGCAAGCTGCGTCATAAAGGCCGTTCTGCCACAAAGCTGCCTTTCCGCCTACATGGGGTATGGCAAACAGAATCAGCAGAATGATACTGCATATCCAAAAAGCTCCTCTGACGCGAACCGGACGGAACATACGCGACAACAGCAAACCGCAGGAAAGGGAAAAGCCCAGACGCAACAGGCCTCCTGTCAGATTATTGTCCGCCATGGTCCAGCCCACACCCATGTGCCCATAGCCGGAACCGTTACCTACAGAAAAAATGGCCAGTCCCATTCCCATAACACCCACTATGATTGAAAGCGTACGGGTGGACAGTCTTCTCAGCGCCAAAGCGTACAGAATATTGCCAATGTATTCAAAAAACAGGGACCAGCAGGGACCGTTCAGTGGAAACATCTCTCCATTGCCGCGCACATCAGCCCCGGCTCCCGGAAATACCGGAAGCATGAACAGGCCGAGCAGCATGGCCAACATGATCATGGATAACGGCTGCGGAGTATGATCCCAGGTTACACAGCCTTGAAGACAATATGATATAGCTCCCAGCACACAGCCGATAACGACCATCGGGTGCAGGCGGATCAGTCTGCGCTTGAAAAAATTTCCCACCGTCATCGTTTTCTTCCAGCGGTCATCATAGGCATATCCGATTACAAAACCGGAGAGAATAAAAAAGAAATCCACAGCCAGATAGCCATGATTGAACCGTTGATCGAGCGGACTTGTGGCGAAACCCTCGAACACATGATACCAGATAACCAACAGGGAAGCGACACCTCTCAATCCGTCAAGCAGTTCATAATGAGGCTTCGAGTCAATAAACGCGGCAGATGTTTTTTGTTGCATGGTTGTAGTTTTTTAAGGTTAAAGTTTTTTTCTTCCTTCAATTTTCTCTGCAAAGTTAGGGAACTCCTTTATCATGGGATTTGTCCTACATCAAAAATTACGTGTGCATACCCATTCCAATGACCATGGTCTGTATCGGTGTCCTGCAAACAGACTGGCATGCCGATACGCTCTTTGCTGGTGTATGATTTCTATTTCGATGATTAGTAGCTGCGTGCGATCAGCACACGGCAGGTTGCAGGCTTTCCGCTCACCATGTCCGTTCCGGGATTGGACTGGTCGTAACCGTAGGGTACACAACGGATCGTTGCCTGAGTCTCGGCCTTGATCCGTGCCTCTGTCTCATCAGTGCCATCCCAAGGACAAAGGAAGAAACCTCCTCCTTTGATGCGCTCCTTAAATTCCTCGTAATCATCGCACGGATAAATACGTGAATTCAAGAATTCCTCAGCTTTCGTGTAGATGTTCTGCTGGATCTCTTCAAGGAGATTGCCTACATATTTCTCGATGCCTTCAAAGGGCAATGTCTGTTTCTCCAGCGTGTCACGACGCATAAGCTCAATGGTTCCGTTCTCCAGATCTCTCGCTCCCATGACAAGACGGACGGGTACTCCCTTCAATTCATAGTCGGCAAACTTGAAACCGGGACGTTTGTTGTCGGCATTGTCATATTTCACACGAATGCCCATGTCGCGCAGACGCTTCGTTAGGGAACCAAGAGTTTCGTTGAACTTGTCAAGTTCATTTCCTTTATAGATAGGTATGATAACCACTTGAATGGGAGCTAAATGAGGAGGTAGCACGAGGCCGTTGTCATCGCTGTGGGTCATGATCAGCGCTCCCATCAGTCGGGTGCTCACACCCCACGAGGTGGCCCACGCATAATCGAGTTTGTTCTCCTTGTCTACAAACTGCACATTGAAAGCCCGTCCGAAATTCTGGCCGAGGAAATGGCTTGTTCCGCTTTGCAGAGCCTTGCCGTCTTGCATCATGGCCTCGATGGTATAGGTATCAAGCGCACCGGCAAAACGTTCCGTAGCACTTTTGACACCGCGGACCACCGGAATCGCAAGGATATCCTTTGCAAAATCTGCATAAACGTCCAACATTTGCCGGGCGCGCTCTTCCGCTTCCTCACGAGTGGCATGGGCTGTATGACCTTCCTGCCATAAGAATTCACTCGTGCGTAGAAACAGGCGTGTACGCATTTCCCAGCGCATGACATTACACCATTGGTTGCAAAGCAAGGGCAGGTCGCGCCAGGAGTGAATCCATTTGCGGTAAGTGTTCCATATTGTTGTCTCCGATGTGGGACGGATAATCAGCTCCTCCTCTAACTTTGCTGCCGGGTCTACTACTACACCTTCTCCTTCGGGATTGGCTTTTAAGCGGTAATGTGTCACGACCGCACACTCCTTGGCAAAGCCTTCAACATGTTCGGCCTCTTTTGAAAGAAAGGATTTGGGGATAAGCAGCGGGAAATAAACGTTTTGCACTCCTGTCTCCTTGAAACGCTCATCCAGCGACTGCTGGATCCGTTCCCAGATGGCATACCCGTAAGGTTTGATTACCATACAGCCGCGCACATCAGCCTGTTCAGCCAAGTCCGCCTTTACCACCAGTTCATTGTACCATTTCGAGTAATCCTCGCTACGTTTGGTCAGATCTTTCAGTTCTTTTGCCATGTCTCTTTCATTAATTTCCGCACAAAAATACTAAAAAAACCATTTCCTCTGCCACTATATAGCGCATTTTATTACCTTTGCACTCAATAATGACTGTAATACCATCTAATTAATCATTCAAAACAAGAAAGTATGAAAGGATTGAAACTATCGGCATGCGCTCTGAGCGCAGCACTCCTTCTGAGCGGATGCTCTATGAGTAATACGGCCAAAGGCGGACTTATCGGTGCAGGCGGGGGTGGTGCCATCGGTGCCCTGATCGGCTCATTGGCCGGCGGCGGCAAGGGGGCGGCAATCGGTAGTGCCGTAGGCGCGGCTGTAGGAACAGGAGCTGGAGTTCTGATTGGGAACAAGATGGACAAAGCCAAGAAAGCGGCAGAACAGGCTAATGCACAGGCTGAGCTTCTAACAGATTCCGAGGGTACTCCCTACGTTAAAGCTACTTTCTCTTCCGGCCTTCTCTTCAAGACCGGCCAGGCTACACTCAGCCCTGCCGCTGCTTCCGATCTGGCCAAATTTGTCAGCAACCTGCGTGCAGAAGATACAACTTTTGCATTGACCATCAACGGATACACAGACAATCAAGGCTGGAAGAACAGCACTGCCGAACAGAGCCGTGCCAAGAATCAGCAGCTTTCCCTCCAGCGTGCCGAAGCCGTAAAGAACCAGCTTTTGGCCAGCGGTTTCAATGCTGCCAAGATTCTTTCCGTACAGGGATATGGAGAAGATAGCCCCGTAGCTTCCAACGCCACTGCTGCCGGACAGGAACAAAATCGCCGCGTAGAGGTGTACATCCTCCCCAGCAAGGAAATGATTGATGCAGCCAATCGTCAGGCTGGCCGATAAAACTGGCATTTTTATGGCATAGTTAAACTTGGACTAAAGGCAGGGTCGGGAGGGCCCTGTCTTTTTTTATAGCACCGGAAAGCGAGGGACAGGCCTGTCTCAATTTTTTTGTGTTAATTTTCTTGTGTAGAATTTAACGTGCCTATTCAAAGTTTAACTTTGGGGTTTTGGGGAAAAAGAACGGGAACGGACCTTTTTTTCACAAGATAGTATGTTTTTCAAAAAAGATAGGACCTTTTTTCAACAAGATCCTATGTTTTTTTCACGTTAAGTGCCGAAAAAAAGCCGCTTTCAGGCGGCTTTTCAGGGTTCTTCTGCTTTGGTATTGCAAATATAATACATCCGCGGGCGAAAAGCAAATGCCAGTTAACTTATGTTCACGTTTCGCTCGAAATGCTTGTTTTCTTTATCGACGCAAAACGTGAGACGGCAGGCTATTCTCATTATTGCAAGGTAAACAATATAAGACGCCTTTCCGTATAGAGGCAATAATAAAAAAATCCCTTCTTCTCAGAAAGCTGGAAGAAGGGACATGTAAGAAAGAGGGGGGTGCTCAGTTAGGGCGCATGGCCTTGGACAAGCCGCTATACCCCGGTGTGTAGCTGTCTGTTACGCGTTCGAGGAGAACGGGTTGCTGGTTCCAGTGGAAAGGCTTGTATTCCGTGTTCTTTTTTATTTTGTTGTTGCGGAATGTCAGCCCTGCCGTAGACTTGGCATAGAGCAGGGGAGCGTCGAAGGTGTCGAACTCGTTGTCTTCGATGACGATGGCTCCCGGCCGGCCGCCGTGGAAAAATCCTTTCTGCTGTTTCAGTGCCGGAATTTCGGGATAGATGGAAATGACAGCATTGGTGAACTGGAACATATTGGTCAGGGCATTGATGAACTTGTTTTTGCGGATGACAAGGTCGCGCACGGCGCCGGACTCGTACCACCCGTTGCAGTCGCCGCAGAGAAGGATGGCTGTTCCGGAGGTATGGTCGAACAGGTTTTTTTCGCATATTGTGCGGCGGGGAGAACTGAACAAGGCTCCGCGGGCACGGTTGTTGCGGATGATATTGCGGCTGAAGAGGACTTCGGGGGTCCAAGTCAGGTTTTCAATGCCGAATCCCTGTTCCGGATCGATCTCTTCCGGTACGGGCTGCCTGAACCGGATGATGAATTCCCGTGCGCCGCAGATTTTCTCCTTGTCGGCCGGCCGGATGGAGGCGATGGTGTTTGTCTCGCCGACAAGGTCCATGGTCAGCGATCGGACGAAACTGACCGAATCTCCGGCATCTCCCCAGGCGAATCCCCAGGCTTGGCCGTGTTCGAAACGGCAACGCAGGGTGTGGTCGTCAATGCGTTCGCGCACTTTCAGATACACGCCGTGAATGTTGATGGCGTCGTCCATCATGCCTTCGTATAGGCCGCGGGTAGAAGTGATGCGGCCTTTGCATTGCGAAAAGTGGGTGGCATCGGCTTGAGTGGTGAAGTAGCGGGGATCATCGGCTCCCCGCAGGCATACACCGAATTTGTCCAGACTGATGTCTGTGCAGCGCTGGGCCAGTAGTCCCATGCCTTCGGCGTAGTGGACCTTGACATTGCGTATGGCCGTCTGGCTGTTCTCGTTGAGGAAAATGCCCGGGGTGGGGCGGTGCCATGTGCGCATGGCCACGATGGTACCCGGTTGCAGACGTTTGTCTTTCCAGTTGGGTGCGATGAGGGTGCGGGGCTGGCCGGTGCTGCGTAAGCCGGAGGTGTTGATACCCAGGTCGCTGGTGTTGTAGACGATGTGGCGGGTGTCTTTTTCAAAAGCGATGCCTGCGCTCTGCCGGGCCGTCCAGCCCTCTCCGTATGTCTCGAAGCAGCCGTTTTCTCCGATGCGGTAGTTCACCCACGGAGCTACGCGGAAGGTGATGCCTTCCGTCTCGCTGTTTGCCACCACTTCAACTTGTGCGATGTGCGGCTGTTCAAAATCGATGGAGAAATTTTGCAGCCGGCAGTTTTCAGAGTTGATGAGGGCGAGCGGCAGCATGCGGCCGTGGAAGATGAAGTCGGAACCGTTGCCGTCCAGTGTGAGATTCTTCCAGTTTTCAAGACAAATACCAATCAGTTTGGGTTGGTCCTGATCGTGGTTGGATATGTAGTATTCGCGGCTAACGGCATCGGTGGAGTGGAAATCATACCGGCCTTTTGTGAATTTCAATATGATCTGGTCATCGGGTTTGCTTTCTTTCCGGATTCGGGAAAGCGCTTCGTTCAGTTGTGCGGAGGTTGTCTGTATGCCGGGTTTCACTCCGTATTCTTCCAGATGGAATGTTACTTTGCGGCTCATCACCGGCAGTGACAATAGCAAGGATGTGACAAAAATAAGGATATGTTTCATGGGGATATTTTTACGGTTGTTCTGCATTGATTTTCATGATGCCTCCGGTCTCGGGATAAAGGAGGACATGTGTAGTGTTCTTTTTGTTGAAGAGTTCTCCGCCAAGTGTTTCTATGCGTCCAAATTGTGCGGCGGAGAATGTGGCGGTGGCCAGGTTCCGGCTTCCGGTGGAGATGCTGACGGCGATGCGGCCGGGTACGACGTAGCGCAGGTCTACGGGCTCTTTTTCAGCTTTTTTGCCGGGTACGTCTACTTGTTCGGGCAAACTTTCAAGATCTTTTATGTTTATGTAGAAAGGTTCGCCGGCCAGATCGTCCTTGTCAACAGGTCCCAGGAATCTGGAGAAGCGGAAAAGAAGGTCGGAGCTGACATCGCGTTCGGGGGTATAGTCGAAAGTGAAGACGTGTGTCTCTTTTTCTGTTCTTCCGCTGAATAGTTGTAACAGGGCGGCTTCCTGTGTATCGAGACCTTTGATCATCAGCTTCAGCTGTTCGCCGTCCTTTGGCATGAAGTCTGCCTGTCCTTTCATCAGCAGGGAGCGGTTCTCACGGATATCGTAGATTTCGTTGGCGGTAAGTTCTGCCATTTTGGTGGTGCTGCCGGCCGAGAGGATTTCTTCCGTTTTATAGTCCGTTGCGTTCAGTTCCGTCGTTTTTTCTTTTGTGACGGAGGCTTGTGTCAGAGGAGGAATGGCGGGCGCTTCGGCATTGACAGAGAGCAGCCGGCCGTCGGGGGACATGCCCACCAGAGGTGCGGAAGTCTTGGGCTTCAATTTGATGGAGTAGGCCTTTGTCTTGTCAGCTTCTCCGAATGCGGTTAGTTTGATGTCCTGGATTTCCCAGATGTCGTAAGTGGTTTGCGGCACGTTTTTCAGGCGCAGGAAGTGTTCGGAGTATTTGCAGAATTCTCCCGGTATATAGGTTGTGCGCGAGGCCTTGACCGTGACGTGCAGGCGGGTCGTGGGCAGGAAATAGGTGATGCCGTTTTCCGTCAGGCCGGGACGGTAGGGAGATACTTCGGTTTGTGCGTTTGCGAAAAGTGCGAATAGAGAAAATGCTGGAAGCAGTAAATTTTTCATATCGTCGTTTCTTTTGTTATTGTCGGAATTTCGGAGAGGGCTATCCTCTCAGGTGCAGAAATGCGGCAGGCAGGGCTTCGATGATGTCGGTGGCAGTGACACTTTCCTCGCCCAGTTTGCGGGCAGCGATGTCTCCGGCCAGTCCGTGCAGATATACTCCTAACCGGCAGGCGTTTTCCGCCGGATATTTGCCGGCCAAAAGGGCAGTAATGATGCCGGTGAGCACATCGCCGCTTCCGGCGGTCGCCATCCCTGAATTGCCGGTGGGGTTGAAGTAAACCCTGCCTTCGGGAGTGCAGACGGCGGTATAGTGTCCTTTCAGGATAATATAGAATTTATGGCGGGCAGCCATTTCAATGGCTTCGGCGAGCGTGGAGTAGGAGTCGATGCTGCGGTTCCCCAGCCGTTGCATTTCGGCGGGATGGGGAGTGAGAATGCTGTTTTGCGGAATCTGCTGGATCCATCCTTTGTGTTCGCTTAGGATGTTGATTCCGTCGGCATCGATCAGTACGGGGATATGGGCATGGCGCACCTGTTCGATGAAAGCGATTGCGCTGCTGTGTTCCGTGCCCAGTCCGGGACCTATGGCCAGGGCGTTGAAGGTTTCGGAGCTGACGGGGGTGGTAAATATCTCCTGGTTCTGGTCGTGGCTCAGAACGGCTTCGGGGATGCTGATCTGTAGGATGTCATTGTTGCGGACAGGAGTGTGTACCGTTACTTTTCCTACCCCGCTTTTCAGGCAGGCTTTGGCTGCCAGAATGGCGGCTCCGGCCATTCCGTATCGTCCCGCAATGAGGAGGGCGTGCCCGAATGTTCCCTTGTGTCCGAAGGGATTTCTTTTGCGGAGCATCTGTCTGACTTCATTTTCTTCTGTCAGACAGAAAGGTGTGTCTATGTGTGAGATGCCTTCTTGGGCCAGTCCGATGTCCAGAATCTTCAGTTCTCCTACGAAAGGTTGGTTATCGGCCAGCAGGAGCGACAGTTTGGGCAGCTGGAACGTCAGGGTAAGGCGAGACCGGACGATATGGCCTCTTACATTATATGTATTGTCTTCACACATCAGTCCGGAAGGCATGTCGATGGAGACGACATCGGCCGGTGAGGCGTTGATGAATTTCACCAGTGAGGCAAAGCCGCCGTTCAGAGCCTTGTTTTGTCCTGTGCCGAAAAGGCCGTCTATGACGATCTTGTCGGCGGTGAGTTGGGGTGGTTCGAATTGAGAGGTTATTTCCTGGAATTTTACGGAGGGACAGTTTTCCAGCCGTTCTTTGTTTTCCCTGCAATCCTCGCTTAGTTTTCCGTTGATGTTGAAAAGGAAGGCTTCGGTCTGATAGCCGCGCTGTGAAAGCAGGCGTGCTACGGCCAAAGCGTCTCCGCCGTTGTTTCCCGGTCCGGCGAAGACCACAATGGGTGTGGAGTTGTTCCATCTGTTGCAGATCTCGCCGGTGACGGCCAGAGCGGCACGCTCCATCAGGTTGATGGAAGACACCGGCTCCTTCCGGATGGTGTAGCCGTCCAGTTCTTGCATTTGTTGTGCAGAAGGTATTTTCATTGTTTGTCTTTTCAGTTTAGTTCGCTGTTGTTATAGGAGGAACTCAGAATCTCCACCAGCTTTTTTTCTTGGAGACGGTTTCCTGTCCGTTTTGTTCCTGTAGGAATTGCTCGTAGCTGATGCGGCGGGAAATGAGTTGATAGATCGTCCCCCAGTCCGGCAGACCGCCAACATTACGGTCATCAATGAAGAGCTGCACTTTTAGCTTCCGACTGTAGTGTGCGTTGTTTTCTTTGTTGTCATCATCGAAATCCTGATTGACGGCATAGAAACGTACGCCGTGTGCTCGGCACCATTCGATGGCTTCGTCCAGAAGCTGTCCCTCGCGTACGGTCCACAAAATCAGCTTGTGCCCGTCTTCCATCAGTTGGCGCAGGGTAGCGGTGGCGAAAGGCAGTTCCTTCCCTATGGCCGGATATTTATGTTCGACGATGGTTCCGTCAAAATCTACAGCAATATTCATAGTAGGTGTATCTTATGTTATTTCACTATTTTTTTCCCGTTAATGATGTAGACACCGTGTGGCAGCATTCCTGCCGCAGATGGGTGCATGCGTTTGCCGTCTGTGGTATGGCAGACCGGAGTGTCCGGTGTTTTTGTCTGGTGAGGTACGTTTGCCGGTACTTGCAGATGCAGAACGGAATAGGGATTTGCGGCCGGAGCCGTTTCTGTTTGCAAATAGGCGCGGAAAGGCGAGAGGCGGCTGCCTTTGGCCGCGTGGACGAACTGGTTTCCGGCGGTGTTCAGCAAGTAGATTCCGGGTATCTCGCTTTCCACGGTAAGCGGAAGGTAAGTCCCGAAGAATAAACCGTTTTTGTTGTCTTCCGTTTTGATGGTTCCTGAGACGGATTCCACTTCAAACGGGACGGTTGCTTCTGTCGAATTTCCGTTATAGTGCAGGATGACAGGAGTGTGTGCTTGAATCTGACGGACCGGATGAAAGGAAATTTCCTGTCCGTTGATGCTCCCAAAGACTTCGCCCTGAAAATCTGAGGGCAGGGTGAAGTCGAACGGCAGGCAGAGGGTTTCCCAATTCCCGTCGTTGATGATCTCTCGCTGATATACCAGCGGGGCCTGTTCCGAGATTTTGATTTCACGGTCGGGAAGAAAGGCGCACTTGTCTTTCAGCACGGTCCGTTTGAGCAGTTGGTTATCGCACACCACGAAATCCCATTCCGCCGGGTAGTGTGACACATCCGCTTCGCTGATGTAAACGGGAAGGTTGGTGTCTGACGGAGTGACGGAGAAGCCTGTGGCATTTCGGGGCAGACTTATGTGGGAGAGGTCGAGGGCATAGATGCCTTTCAGGTCGATCTTGGCGAGACGTTCCGCGCTCCACGCCCCGTAAAGGATTCTTACCCCTTGTCCGGATGTTGAGGAGGGTGGATTCCCGACGGACATGAATATCGGACTTCCTACTTCTGTTTCGGACTCGTTCGCTACCAAGCTGAAACGGTTTTCCGCTGGCAGATACATAAGACGGCCGTTGGTTTCTTCGGCCGGGACAATGTGTCCGTCCGAGATTTTCCAGCGGTGTTCTGTGGCATCGTTGTCCAGTTCGTAGTTCAGAAAAAGATGGTCGGAGGTTTCCAGCAGAAAAGTACCGGCTTCCTTGTGCCGGCAGGTCCATTGTCCGAAGCACTCGTCCGGAGCTATGCTCCCGTTGTTCAGAATATAGGGGGCAGCAGCTATTCCTTCCATTCCGCGGCCCGCCAGTTGTTCTTTGCAGCAGAGAGTGACCCGCGAATTGTTTGCGGGGAGGACGGCGTTGCCTGGGATTTCGGCCGGCTCTGTGGCCATCTTGTAGATGTATACCGTGTGGTTGGTGGCTCCCGTCTGGGTGTAGTTGCCGAACCGGACATCGGATTCATCCAGCCAGTTGATCCCTACATACCGGTTGGTGGCTTCATTGCAGTTGAGAAGAAAAGTGCCGTCTCCGTTTTCCCGTATTGTCCAAAGGGTCCGTTTGCTCCCGCTGCCCAATTGCAGGTTGGTGGAATTCGAAGGTTTGTTTGCATAAAGGCTCTTTGAGGGGTCGGTAGCCGGATGAATGGAACAGGTTGTTCCTTTTTCTTGTTTGAACTGCCACACCAGTTCTGTCTTCTCGCATTCGATGAGTTGGGGACGCGGCCAGAGGCTTTTTACGGCTTTCAGGTATGAATTGTTGTTGCTGACGGTTGTGCTCATGAGACGGAATCCTTCCAACTGACGGCTTACGACTGTGACGCTGTAGGTGCTGCCTATCAGGTAGAATCCTTGTTCCGTGATGTCTTCGGTAGAAGTGATCTGCACGAATGTTGCAGGCAGAGGGAGTGAAACTCTCTCTGCCCGTATGACAGGAGTACCTATTCCGGAAAGGATAAAAGCCAGAAGGAGGATGACGTGCGGGAAACGGCGTGGCCTGATTTTCATTTTTTCTCCGTGTCTTCAGCCAGTTTCAGAAGGTATTGGCCGTATTGGTTTTTGATCATGGGTTGGGCCAGTTCGCGGATTTTCTCAGGGGATATCCAGCCTTGCTTCAAAGCTATTCCTTCAAGGCATCCTACTTTCAGGCCTGTCCGTTTCTCGATTACTTCAATAAAAGTGGAGGCTTCGCTGAGACTGTCATGGGTGCCGGTATCTAACCAGGCGAATCCGCGGCCCAATGTCTGTACCATCAGTTCGTTGTCTTCAAGGAACCGTTGGTTGACAGTGGTTATTTCCAGCTCTCCGCGTTTGGAGGGACGGATGGTCTTTGCTACTTCTACAACTTTATTGGGATAGAAGTACAGACCAACGACAGCGTAGTTGGAACGTGGCTGTTCTGGTTTTTCTTCAATGCTGATACACTGTCCCTCTGCATCGAACTCTACCACACCATAGCGCTCGGGATCGTTTACGCGATACCCGAAGACGGTGGCTTTGTGGTTTTTTTCTGCTGTTTCGACAGCATTGCGCAACATGCGGCGCAGTCCGCTACCGTGAAAGATGTTGTCGCCCAGAACGAGACATACGCTGTCGTCTCCGATGAATTTCTCTCCGATGATGAAGGCTTGTGCCAGCCCGTCCGGTGAAGGTTGTTCGGCATAAGTGAAACTCACGCCGTAGTCTGATCCGTCTCCCAGAAGTCTTTTGAAGGCCGGAAGGTCCTGAGGCGTGGAGATGATCAGGATCTCACGGATGCCGGCGAGCATGAGAATAGAGACCGGATAGTATACCATAGGCTTGTCGAAGATAGGAATGAGTTGTTTGCTGATTCCTTTGGTTATAGGGTATAGGCGTGTGCCACTGCCGCCTGCCAGAACGATTCCTTTCATATTGTTCTTGTAGATTTTAGGTGTAAATTTGTCGGTGTCTGCGAATTATGCAAAGATATGTTTTTTTTACCAATCGAAGAAGAAAAGCCAATGAAAGTTTAAGTCATTCCCCAAAGCTGTTTTTGGTCATAAAAAATCCGGCCAACCGAGTTTACTGGTTGGCCGGATTCTTATTTTGAGGGATGGGGCCCGAGGGCTATCTGAATATAAGAATTCCCAGACTGATCAGTACGGAACTGACTGAAAGCCATGTGGAAATGGATCGGACGCTGTTGTCATTGTTGGTATATTGTCCGATGCGTACCTTGTTCGGCTCGACATAGACCACATCGTTCTGTTTCAGGTTATAGACCGGCGAGTTCATGAGATCTTTGGAGCGGATGTCTACGAAGTACGTTTTACTTTCGTTTCCTTCCTGACGGAATACTTTGATGCGGTCGCGTCGGGCTTGGATGTTGAGGTCGCCGGCTTGTCCCAAAGCTTCGAGTATCGTGATGTTGTCGCGTGTGATGTTAAGCCGACCGGGGGTTTTCACTTCACCGAGAACAGTGACGTACTGGTCGTGTGAGCTGACGGTGACAACGGCATCGCTCAACAGACGGCCTTCACGGAGAAGATTCTGAACCTTATCGCTCACTTCGGAACGGGTGAGGCCTTCCACTTTTACGCGTCCGAGGGTGGGGATGTCTATGTTGCCGCGTTCGTCAACGACATATACGGAAATCTGGTTGGAATAGCTCCTGTTGGTAGACCCGGCCTGTAGTGTGACCACTGGTAGATTGAATTGCTGGGCAAGTTGAGGAGTGGCACTACTGGTGACAACAAGGGTGAGCTTGTCTCCCGGCATGAATTTTAGCGGGGCTATGGTTTGCGTGGGAATGGTTTCATTGGCTTCGACATCTTGGAAATACAAAACTTTTTCAGAGGTTCTGCAGGATGAGAGGGCGAATAGCGCGGAAGTTAAAATCAGTAGGAATTTGTTCATTGTTTTGAGACAAAGTGCTGTTGTTTACTTTCTTTGATGTGATTTCTGTTTATAGAACAGAAGTTTTGCAAAAGTACTACATTTATTTTATATCCTTACCCCATTTTCTAAAATAAAATAGAAAAACTTTGTACAAATGGGTCAGGGTGGTGTGTCTGTTATAAAAATATCGGGTAGTGCGGAACATTTGTCCGCACTACCCGATGGGGGATACATGTCTTTGATTATTTCTTTTTGTCCGTAGATTTTTTTGCGGATATCTTCTTGGGCGCGGTTTTTTTATCTTGGGTTTCCGGAGCCTTCTTTTCAAGTTTCGTCAGCATGTGACGCAACTTTTCTATTTCCTTGTCTTTTATTTCCAACTCTCCTTCCTGGTTCTTGATTGTAGTGAGCAGGGAGTTGAGTTCCTCGTTTTCAATGTCGGCAGGATAGAGATTGTTGACGCGTGTAATGAAGTCACCGATGATATTCATGTAGTTGGTAAAAGCATCGTAGGGTGAATCGTAGATTCCGCGGTAGCCGCCGTAAGAGCTGGCTTTCGTGCTCATGAAACGAAAGTTGTTGGATGCTTGCAGATAATCCCAGTCTTGCATCAGGCGGCGGTCACGACAGATGCGTACACGGTCGGCCACACTGTAGAGCTTTTCTATGGCTTCACGTTGCATGACATTTCCCAGCCATGGAGAGCAGTCTCTTTCTTCGTCTACCCATGACGTGGGGAACGGGACGTTCAGGTCGCCGGCGGATTTCATCTTGGAGCAGATTTCCGAGGGAGTGGAGAATACTACGCCGCGTTGTTTGAGTTGTTCCGGAAGGGCCTTCATGAATTCCAGAATATTGGACGACAGAGGCTGGAATATTCCGAGTGCGCAAAGTTCCATGAAAATGTTGATGACTTGATCCTCTTCGGGAAGTCGGGCGATCCAGTTGGCATAGGTGTCGGCGAAAAGGGGATATTCGCTCCATGAGGAATCGTTGAAACGGAAACTGATATCCTCAGACAGGCTGTAATCGCGAAGCAACAGTTTCAGGTTGGGGTTGCGGTTGCAGTTATAGACGAAGTGGGGACTCTTCCATCCCAAGATGTGACGTGCACCTTCTGCCAGCATGCCCTTGAATCCCATGTTGGCAACGAGCTCACCGATTTCATCAGAGTAGATGAGGCACGAGTTGCGGAATATTTTAGGTTCTTGTCCGAAGAGGGCCTTCACTTTTTTGCACAGACGATGTACTTCTTCCTTGAAACATTCGGGATTTTTCAGTGAGGAGAATCCGTGGGAATATGGCTCGGCCAGAAATTCTACGCAACCGGTTTCGTTGAGTTGTTGGAGGAGTTCGATGACCTGCGGAGCATGGTTTTCCAATTGCTCGATGGCGCATCCCGACAATGAAATGGCACATTTGAAGTAGTCGCCGTAACGTTTGGCCATTTCGATCAGCGCGTTCAGGGCGGGCACGTAAGAGCGGTCGGCCGTCTCGGTGATGGAGCGTTCGTTCTCGTAGTCGTCGTAATAGTAGTGATCTGTACCGATGTCGAAGAAACGGTAGCGTTTCAGGTGAATATTCTGATGAATCTCGAAGTATAAGCAAATGGTTTTCATAGTTGTTCGTGACGTTAGTGGTTGTATTTGTCGATAACCTGATTGTAGATGTTGTAGATGCGCTCGCCGACTTTTTCCCATGTGATCTGGTCGACTTCTTTTTTTCCTTCTTCTTTCAGATAAGTGTGGAGCGCTTCGTTGGTACAGATGGAGTACATCGCATCGGCCATTGCATTGATGTCCCAGTAATCGGTTTTGATGCACTTGTCGAGAATTTCGGCGCAACCGCTCTGCTTGCTGATGATGGAAGGTACACCGCATTGCATGGCTTCAAGAGGGGATATTCCGAAAGGTTCGGAAACAGATGGCATTACGTAGACATCGCTGTCGCGGAAGGCCTCATAAACCTGTTTGCCTTTCATGAATCCCGGGAAATGGAACTTGTCGGCTATTCCACGTTGTGCGGCAAGTTCGATCATGTCGTTCATCATGTCTCCCGATCCGGCCATGCAGAAACGGATGTTGTGTGTGCGGCGCAGAACGAGTGCGGCGGCTTCCACGAAATACTCGGGGCCTTTCTGCATGGTGATGCGTCCCAGGAAAGTCACCACCTTTTCGTTGTTGTCCTTTTTTGTGCGTCCTTTGTCTATTATTTCCTGAATTTCGGAGGCCAGCGGATAGACGGCATTGTGCATCGTGACACATTTCGCCGGATCTTGGTGATAGTGGTTGATGACGGTCTGGCGGGTCAACTCACTGACACACATGATGCAGTCTGCATGGTCCATTCCGTCTTTTTCGATGCTGTATACGGTTGGGTTCACATTTCCGCGGCTACGGTCGAAATCCGTTGCATGGACGTGGATGACAAGCGGCTTTCCCGATATATTCTTGGCGTGTATCCCTGCTGGATAGGTGAGCCAGTCGTGGGCATGGATGATCTCGTATTCCTGCTGACGTGCTATGACACCGGCCACAATGGAGTAGTTGTTGATCTCTTCGTACAGATTGTCGGGATAACGGCCCGAGAACTCTATACAGCCCAAATCGTTGGTGGCACGGTAGTTGAAATCCGCATAGATGTGGTCACGGAGGGCGAAATATTGCTCGGGAGACATTTTATCTCCGATACGTTGGTCCACATATTCACGGGTTACGTCTCGCCATACTATCGGTGTCTCGCTCAGACCGATGATGTTCATGAAACTCTTGTCTTCGTCGCCCCAGGGTTTGGGTATGCAGAAGGTGATGTGCATGTCGGGCTGTTTGGCCAGACCTGCGGTGATACCGTAACTGGCAGTTCCGAGTCCGCCCAGAATATGAGGCGGGAACTCCCATCCGAACATTAAAACTTTCATATATAAGGTACCTCTTGTTGTTAGTCTTCTTCTATTTTGTATTTCTCAAGCAGACGGATAGCCCGCAGGATTCCGCTTACGTTCATAGCAAAGGAGATGGCTCCGCGCCCGCTGAACCGTGGGTTGCCGTCGAAGAGTTCCGGGATGGTGCCTACGCAATGATAGAACAGTTCTTCCTCAAATCCGATAAGCTGGCGTTCAATATAGTTTACACCGCTCATCTTGTAGACGCGCAGGTAGGCTTCGAGGTAGAAACCGGTGAGCCAAGGCCAGGCAGTGCCTTGATGATAGGCGTAGTCGCGGCGTACCTGTTCTCCGATGTACATCGGGTTATATCCGCCGCTCTTGGGAGAGAGGGAGCGGATGCCTTTTGGCGTAACCAACTCTTTGGTGCAGATGTCGAGTACCCCTTTCCGTTCCTTTACGTTGAGCGGAGAGAAGTCGAGGGAGATGGCGAATAATTGGTTGGGACGGACACTCCAGTCCATCATCTGGCCGTCTACATAGTCCAGCAGATACCCGTGTTCGTTCAGGAATACTTCTTTGAAGGATTTTCCCATTTTCTCCGCTTCCGAAGCATACTGTCCGGCAAGGGCGAGGTTGTCTTCTCCACCGTTTTCCGTGAGCATCTGTTCATAGAATTTCAGGGCGTTGTACCATAATGCGTTGAATTCTACAATATAGCCGGACCGCGGTATAATGGGGCGTCCGTTGGCGGTGGAGTTCATCCAAGTGACGGCACGGTCGCGCCCGTTGCTGTAAAGAAGACCGTTTTCGTGCAGGAAGAGGTTGTTGTGTTTCCCGCTCCGTATGAAACTGATGATTTCTTTGAGCAGTGTGCCGTATTTTTTGTGGCATTCATGCCGTGAAACGTATTTGCCGTATTGTTGAATGCACCAGATGGCCCAAAGAAGGGTGTCGGGCTGTTCCATCTCGTAGATGGCTACCGAAACCGGTACCTTGTTGATATAGTTACGGATGGCTTTGGACGCTGTTTCCATGTATTTCTCGAACTGGGCGGTTTCTCCGACCGAGAGGGTCAGGCCCGGCAATGAGATGAAAGTGTCGCGGGCACGGCATTTGAACCAGGGATAGCCGGCCAGCAGATATGCTTCTCCGTCTTTTTGTACCCGGAACTGATGGGCGGCGTTTACCAGACAGTGGTACAGGCTGTCGCGGACATCCAGACCGCTTATTTCCTCTTCCATGAGCGGTTCAAACTGCGTTGGCTGCTTTTCTTTGAGGGAAGCCGTGAAAACGATGCTCTCCCCTTTTTTTATAGGCATTTCAAAATAGCCGGGTACCAGCAGGTCTTCCGAAGAGTCGTAGCCGCGTTCGCGTTCTTTCGGATAATCCAGTCCGCGATACCAGTCGGGACAATATTTGAATTCATTCTCTACATTTGTCTGCATGTAGAGTTCCGGATAGTTTTCATAAAGGCACATCTTGATTCCGTGTTCCACGGGAGTGTATCCGGTATTGGCAGTTGTGTTTTCATGAGTCCACTGCCGGACACAGCGGAAGGCCAGGAACGGTTTAAGACGCAGGGTGGTGGGAGAATGGGCTTCCAGAAGGGTGTAGCGGATGAAGAGCCTGTGATGGTCGGTGCGGAATACGATTTCTTTCTTTAGCAGAACCCCCCCGATACGATATATCCACGTGGGAACTTTTTCCCACTCGAAACTTACGATGTATTTGTGCCCTTTGGGGCTGTAATTGTCACCCTGATATTTGTGCAGGCCCAGATTGAATTCGGCGCCGTGCTGGATCACAGTTTCGTCAAGTGAGGAGAGCAATACATGGTTCTCGTCATCCAACTGCGGAACGGGTACCACCAGCAAACCGTGGTATTTGCGGATGTTGCAGCCGACGAGGGTTGTGGAACAATACGCACCTGATTTATTTGTAATCAGTAACTCCTTAAATAACGAGTCCTGTAAATTGGTCATTTGCGTCTTGTCGAATTTAAGATAGGACATATGTGTTTTTGATCTTTAAGGTTTTTGTTAAATTATCATCGCTCCAAAGTTAGGTATAATTTCGGATATAAAGAAAAAAATATAAAAAAAATACGAGCGAATGGAAAAAGGAGCAGAAGCAGTTGAAAGGGGACATAAGAAGTTTTTTGCAGGTCGTTCTTTCCCACAAGGTTTCCGCTCCGAACTTGAAGTGTCTTGTATTTGTGTGAAGGTTTTAATATGAAAGGAAGGGATAGGTTTTATGTCCTTTATTTTCGGGTATCATAGTTTTTCCGTATTTTTGTGCTGTAAAACATAATTCTTAAACAGATTGAAAAAACATGTCACGGGAACCGCTTGACATACAATATGTAATGGAGCGGATTGCTCCGCTTTGGAATCTGCTTTCCGAGCGTGAAAGGAAACTTTTGGCCGGCACGATGTCTTTACAGAGTTTTCGGAAGAATGAAATTATCTATCATGAAAACGAAAGTCCGGAATCTTTGCTGTGTCTGTTGGAAGGAAAAGTCAAGATCTATCGCAGTGGGGTAGGAGGCCGTAGCCAGTTGCTGAGGCTGATGCGTCCGGTCCAGTATTTCGGTTATCGCGCATCGTTGGCCTGTGAGCCTTACGTGACGGCAGCAGCGGCTTTCGAGGAAAGTCTGATCTGTACCATCTCGATGGAAGCTGTCAAGGAGGTTATGTGTGGAAATGTGGGATTGTGCAGGTTTTTCATTTCGGAACTGGCGATGGACTTGGGGATTGCCGACCGCCGGACGGTGAGCCTGACGCAGAAGCATATCCGCGGCCGTCTGGCAGAGAGCCTGTTGTCTTTGCAGGCCGTGTACGGACTGGACGGCGAAGGTCGGATAGACATACGTCTTTCGCGGGAAGATCTGGCCAATCTGTCCAATATGACAACCTCGAATGCCATCCGCACTCTTTCCGCCTTTTCCATGGAAGGCCTGGTGGATGTTTCCGGACGTATGATCCGAATTATCGACGAGAACAGATTGAGCAAGGTCTCGCGCATCGGTTAGCGGTGTGCTTCCCCTTTTTCTTATACGTTGTTCCAGCAGAGGAAGATCAACGGCCTTCGGGTATATATTCTGTCTTGTCCGACAAATCCGGTTTCCGGATTTCTTCTGGAGAGTCGCTTTCAAAAGGCCAATGGTAATCGAGCATTTTTCGGATGCCCGTTTGTCCGAAATAGGCCTGTGAAAGTCCGTGGATGATGATCTGTCTGTGGAAGAAGTCCGGATGGTCGTATAGGTTCAGTGCCGTTCTGAACCCGTTGTCGCCGGTTTCAAGGAAAACGGCGGTGCAGCGTGAGGTTTCCTGTTCGTCCGGTTTGTCCGCCAGTAACAAGTTGGTATTCGCTCTGTTTTCGGGGCATAGGAACCGAGCCTGTTTCAGTGTTGTACCGTCAACGTAGCCGACGATGTAGCCTTTCACGTGGACCTCATGGTTCTGTTCCTTGTCAAGTTCCAGCAGTTGTGAGACGGTGATGGTTTCTTCGGTTGTGCTTTCCGGATGGTCCGGGTGTTTGTCGTCTGGGGTGGAAGAGGACGGGTCCGGCAGTTCTATTTTCCCGCATGAACAAATGAAGGTAAGGAGCAGGAACAGGCATATTGAGGTTCTTCGTGTCATGGGCGGTTTCCTGATTTCTTCTCTGAAAATTTTCGCAAGGCTCCTAACAGCGCGTTGTTTTCCTGTGGAAGTCCTATTGTGATCCGGAGACAGCCTTGGCATAATGCCATCTCGTCGCAGTTCTGGACGGCTATCCCGTTTTTCAACAGGTATTCGTATACGGTCTTCGCGTTCTTGACTTTGACCAAAAAGAAATTGGAGTGGGTGCGGTAGATCTTCTCACAGATGGGGAGCAGTTTGAAGGCGGCGATCACTTTGTCGCGCTCTTCAAGCAGATGCTTTACCCAGCGGTCAATGTCAAACCTGCGTCTTATCAGGTCGAGGGCATGTTCGCATGTTGGCTGTCCGATGTGGAAGGGTAGAGTGACGGTGTGGAAATATCTTACAATTTCCGGTATGGCATAAAGGATACCCAAACGTATGCCGGCCGCGGCCCAAGCTGCGGAGAACGAGTGCAGCACGATCAGGTTGGGGCGTTTCGGCAGTTCTTTAAGCAGGGATTCCGTGCGGGAGAAATCAATGTAGCTTTCGTCAACGACGACGATGCCTTCAAAAGCTTCCGCTGTCCGGATGATTTCATTACGGCTCAGCAAATTTCCGGTGGGATTGTTCGGGCTGCATAAGAAAATGATTTTTGTATGTGTATCCGTTTGGGTCAGGACACTCTCCGCCGTAAAGTCATAATCGGGAGTCAGGGGAACGGTTCTGTATTCAATGCCGTTTACTGCTGCCCGTCTTGAAAACATCGGGTAGGAGGGAGTGATACCTACTGCGTTGTCTTCCTGTGGAGTGCAGAATATGCGGAAAGTCATGTCGATCAGTTCGTCGCAGCCGTTTGCCGGAAAGATACATTCCGGGGTTATCCCTCTCAGAAGTCCTGTTTTTTTGCAGATTTCCTTTTGCAAATGGTCGGAATATCTGTTATAGGGCGAATTGAACGGGCTTTCATTTGCGTCGAGCCTGTTTTTCGCCGTCTCTCTCTGTCTTTCGGTAGCGGGCATTGCGCATAAGGCCTGAATGTTGGGACGAACCAAAAGTCTTAGATCCTTCATGATTTCAAACGTAGTTGTGTTGGGGGACTATTCCATAAAAAAGGCTGTTTCGCCGGTTCGGGCGGGACAGCCTTGTGAGATGGAGACAATACGGATACGCTCTTTTCGTTAATATCGCAAAATCTGTCCCGGACGGATTTTTGTTTTTTTGCCGATACGGTTGACCGAGCATAATTGTGCTACGCTCAGTCCTAATTTCCCGGCTATGGAATAAAGACTTTCTCCTTTATGTACTTTATAATAATGGTTTCCAGTCCGGCCGGAATTGCGTGAGGCTATCTTGCTTTTGTCTTTGCTGCCGGCATCATTGTTGGCCAACAGGGTGTTTTCTTTATCTTTCCCGTTCTTGTGATAGACGTAGAAATCTCCTGTGACATCCTGGTTCACAAAGTCAAAGAGTAATGCCGGGTCAATGGCTTCACCCAGCAGGCGGGTCTCGAAGTGGAGATGCGATCCGTAGGACAATCCAGTGTTGCCTCCCAAGCCGATGGGGTCGCCCGCTTTTACGTCCTGGTTCACCTTCACCAATTGTCTGGACATGTGGCCGTAGATGGTTTCCAGGCCGTTGTCGTGACGAATGACAACATAGTTTCCGTATCCTCTGGCATCGTATTTCACGATCCTTACTTTCCCGTCGAATGCGGCGCTGATGGTGTCGCCGGTGTAAACTTTAATATCTAATCCTTTGTGCATGCGGCGGAAAGCAGGCCGGTAGCCGAAACGACTTGTGATGTTGCGGCTGGGGGTGGGCATGGCAAATCCCCGTAAATCAATCTTGAAACTGTCAGGCAACTCCGAGTGGGAATAGCAATGTGTGGACTGCGTGTTCCAGGAAGAGGAATAAAGATCGGCCTCTTCCAGACGTTCGGCGTCCAGCAGGCGTTGCAACGTAACGGAATCCACCGCTTTCAACTTGCGGTTGACGGGAGCCTGACGGGCTATGAGATCTTGTCCGAAAAGCGCTGTAGTTGCAGCAAAGAACAAGGTGCCTGCTGCAAAAAAGCGTATGAGTTTGAAATTCATTGGTCCGAATGATTTAATTTGATGGTTGCAAAATTAAGAATTATAGATTAAATACAAAAAAATTTTTTGATATTTCTGCGAATCTTATCCCTAAGAATTGTTAACTTCAAATGTCAAACGGATTACTTTAGCCCAACGGATCTCTGAATTTTCCCAAAAGATTTATAAATAGAAGTCTTTTGTCAGTTCCTGATAGGCGGCGCTTCGTCGGCCCTGTTCGTCTGTCAGTTCCAGTTGTGAGAAACTTGTGCGGACAGGTGCGATATTGTTGTACAAGCACAGGAGGGTTCTTTTGGGGGGCTTTCCTTTTTTGGTTGTTACATCTGTGCGGGCGGTCAGAGAGAATCCTTGCAGAGAACTGAATGCAAGAAATTGGTTGACAGATGTATAGGGGATGATGACGTGAAAAAGTCCGTTGGGTTCCAACAGGCGTTTCGCTTCCTTGAGCAGTTCGCTGAAAGGCAGTCCGGCGGTGTGTCGGGCGGTGGATCGGGTCTTGTCGGGCGGGAGTAGCTTTTCTTCAAAAAAAGGAGGATTCGACAGGATGCAGTCAAAACGTCGGGCGGGTTGGTAATGTCTGATGTCCGAGCAAATGATTTCTATGCGGTCGGCGTAAGGAGAGGCTTCGCTGTTTTCCTGGGCCTGGCCGGCGGCGTTGGTTTCGATTTCTATTCCAGTCAGTGTGGCCGTCGGATTTCGTTGGGCTGCCATGATGGTGATAAGTCCCGATCCGCAGCCGATGTCCAATATGTTTTTGGCTTTTGTCACATCGGCCCATGCACCCAACAGGACGGCATCCGTTCCCACTTTCATGGCGCAACGGTCGTGCCGGATGCGGAAGCGGCGAAAGTCAAAATAAGGTGTGGACATGGATTTTCCGGTTGTATGTCTTATTTGAGAGTGAGTTGCCGCAGGTCATACATGGAGCCGTTGTAGATGTTCAGGTCCACGTAGCCGCGTATGCCTTCAAGTCTGCCGCGGTCCGTGTGCTGCCAGAATTTCCACTTGCCCTTGAATCCAAGTTCGTTCACATAATAATGGGCAATCCAGTACGGGTATTCGTCAAATTCGGGAGTATTGAGATAGCCGGTCTTGAACTTGTAGTAGGTATAGAGTATCGGCTTGACACCATATTGGCGTTCAACGATCCGCAGCCAGGTAAGTGCTTCTTTTCTGAGTTGGGCCGGAGTGAGCTTTCCGGTGGTCTCGATGTCCAGAACCGGAGGAAGGTCTCCTTCTTCCAGATGCACCTGACGCAAGAAGAACCGGGCTTGTTCCTTGGCTGTCATCTCCGGGTGGAAATAATGATATGCCCCTCTTGTAAATCCGTATTCACGAGCCTGATAGAAGTTGTCGTTGAAGTTTTCATCTAAAAGACTTTTCCCTTCCGTCGCTTTGATAAATACAAAACTGATAGGCTCGTTCCCCATTTTGGCATGACTGAGTTTTTCCCAGTCTATGGTGCCTTGATGGTGGCTGACATCTATGCCCCGGATGGAATAACCTTCCGGATAGTTGATTTCTCCGTAAAGGCCGTGCCAGCGCATGGCGAAGGGGGAAACCACGTAGGCGTAGAATATATATATGTATATACAGCCGCTGATGATCCCGCCGATCCATAGCGCACGGGAACTTATGCCTCCGAAGAGTCGTTGTCTCAGGGAGGCTTTCTTTTTCCGTCTGCTTTTGTGGCGGACCGGTTTTTTGGGGGAGGTCTTTCTATGTGTGGCGGGCTGCTTCAAACCGTTGGTATAGCAAACGAATAGGTGGGCCTATGCAGGCTCACCTATTCGTCTGTTGTGTTGTCGTGTTATTTGTTCTGTTCCAGTTTGAGAGTCATTGTGCATTGGTCGCAGACTTCAGACGGACCGAAGTACTGGATGGGGCCGGGGTATACAAAGCAGGTCCCTTCGGCCCATTCTTCCCGATGTGCGGCAAATTCCTTGAAGGGGGCGCCGTCCAGACGGACCAGGGCTTTTTTGATCACCGGTTTCATCTTGCCGTTTCTGCGTTCCATATTCATCATCATCGTGATGGGCACACCTCCTGCCACCCATTCGGCGGCGGGGGCTGTTGTGTTTTTCACGATGGCCATGTAGCCGGTCTTGCCGTTGGCCACCAACTGGGCAGCACTGGTTCCGAGCGCATAGCAATAGTCGGCATCATAGTTGGACGGGGCGGCGCAGCGGCCTTCGTAACCGAAGAAATGGTGCTGTGCGGCGAATTTTCCGCTGAATTTGCCTTCGGCTTTCCATGTCTGCAATTTCTTGGCAACCATTTCAGAGAGCAGTTTTTCGGTTTCGATCAGAGATACCTGAACGTTTCCGTGCGGGTCGCGTTCCATCGTGAGTTGCTTGGCCACACCTTCGGGCAGACTTTCGTAGATGGCGGCGTTGGCCTTCGACAGCTTGCCGAGAATCCATGTGCGCTGTTCTTCGGCAGCGACATCGGCGGCTTCCGAAGTGGCCAGCAGGTCGTTCAGCTCGGCAATCAGTTTCTTCATGGCCGGGATGAACTCTATCAGGCCTTCGGGGATGAGGACCGTTCCGAAGTTGTTTCCCTGAGCAGCACGTTTGGCCACTACTTCGGCGATGTAGGTGACAACATCGTCCAGTGTCAGGTTTTTCTCTTCAACCTCTTCGCTGATGATACATACGTTGGGCTGGCACTGTAATGCACATTCCAGGGCGATGTGTGAGGCAGAGCGGCCCATCAGTTTGATGAAGTGCCAGTATTTGCGTGCGGAATTGGCATCGCGCTGGATGTTTCCGATCACTTCGGCATAGGTCTTGCAGGCGGTGTCGAAGCCGAAACTGGTCTCGATCTGCTCGTTTTTCAGGTCGCCGTCAATGGTTTTGGGGCAGCCGATAACCTGTACGCCGTAATTGCGGGCGGCATAGTATTCGGCCAGAACGCATGCGTTTGTGTTGGAGTCGTCGCCGCCGATGATTACGATGGCTTTGATGCCGAGCTGGCGGATGATTTTGAGGCCGCTCTCGAACTGGTCTTCTTTTTCCAGCTTGGTACGGCCGGAACCGATCAGGTCGAAACCGCCGGTGTTGCGGTATTCGTCAATGAGCGCATCGGTCAGTTCGATGTATTTATGGTCGACCAGGCCGCCGGGGCCCATCAGAAAACCGTAGAGCTTGTTCTCCGGATTCTGCTTCTTCAGTTCGTCATAAAGACCGCAGATCACGTTGTGTCCTCCGGGGGCCTGACCGCCGGAAAGGATGATGCCGATGTTCATCGGAGCATATTCTTTCTTCTCGTCGGAGGGGACAAATTCTACCAAAGGCATACCGTAGGTGTTGGGAAACAGGGCTTTGATTTCGTCCTGATTACCTACGCTCTGGGTGGGTTCGCCTTCTTTGATGCAGACATTGCCGCGAAGTCCCAGCGGGAGTTTAGGCTGGTAAGCGGCACGGGCAATCTGTAATGCGCTTTTTTCCATGATGTACTTATATTTTAAATTGTGATTGTCAAATTCTTCGCAAATTTAGTATTATTTTATGAAATGGCAATTATGGGAAAGGCTGTTTTTCTCAAAACAAAATTTTATGCAGCTCGTCCGGCGTTTTTTTGCCGGGAGGGAGTGATGCGGAAATGGCCCGGTTTCGTCTCACGTTTGGCGTCGATAAGCAAAAAGGCTCTTTTGGACCAGATGTAAACGGAAGTTAATTAACATTTGTATTCCGCTCGCGGATGTAGTATATTTGCGTCAGCAAAGTAGAAGATCCCTGAAAAGCCGCCTGAAAGCGGCTTTTTTTCGATGCTAAACGTGAAAAAAACATAGTATCTTTTTCAAAAAAGGTCGGAACTTTTTCAAAAAAGATACTATGTTGTGAAAAGAAGGCCCGTTTCCGTTCAAATTGCTTCGATTTCCGATGTTAAACTTTTAAGAAGCGTGTTAAAATATGTGTGGAATTTTTTGCAAAAAATCCTGGCACGGTTTTTGTCGTAGCGTGATTTTCGGGGCTGCCGTTATGTCTGTCGGGTGTTTCTGAATCTGAAAAAAACAAGTCTTTTTCCTGCGATATTGCGCATGGCTGTCCTGTGCGGAACTCTTGTGCAGGCTCTGCGTCCTCATTGTCGGAAACGGCGGCGGAAAATACGTTTTTTTACTAAATTTACCTTTTTCTGCAAACTCGGCATGACATAGGAAGGAAAAGTCTTTGTTGTTTCAAAACATTTTTTTATCTTTGCCACATATACGATTTAAATAAATTAATTTATGGAAAACAAAAGAGTCTATACTTTTGGAGCCGGTAAGGCGGAAGGTCGCGCGGATATGCGCAACGAGTTGGGCGGCAAGGGGGCGAACCTTGCTGAAATGAACCTTATCGGAGTGCCCGTTCCTCCCGGTTTTACAATTACGACGGATACTTGCAATGATTATTATAAAATAGGCAAGGACGATGTCGTGAATATGCTGAAGGCAGATGTGGAGAAAGCACTTCGTCATGTAGAAGAGCTGATGGGCAACAGTTTTGGTGATGCTGCCAATCCTCTGCTTCTTTCGGTTCGTTCGGGTGCCCGTGCGTCCATGCCGGGCATGATGGACACCATCCTTAATCTCGGTTTGAACGATGAGGTGGTCGAGGGCTTGTCTAAGAAAACGGGCAATCCTCGTTTTGCCTACGATGCCTACCGTCGTTTCGTACAGATGTACGGCGATGTGGTTCTCGGCATGAAGCCGACCAATAAGGAAGACATTGATCCTTTCGAGGCCATCATCGAATCTGTCAAGAAGGAGAAAGGCGTAAAGTTGGATAATGAGCTGGACGTAGATGACTTGAAAAAACTGGTGACGCTGTTTAAGGTTGCCATCAAGGATCAGACCGGTAAGGATTTCCCAAGTGATCCTATGGAACAGCTGTGGGGAGCTATCTGCGCCGTCTTCGATTCCTGGATGAACGAACGTGCAATCCTTTACCGCAAGATGGAAGGCATCCCCGCAGAGTGGGGTACGGCCGTAACGGTCATGGCGATGGTTTTCGGCAACATGGGCAATACTTCCGCAACGGGTGTCTGCTTCAGCCGCGATGCCGCGACGGGCGAGGACCTGTTCAACGGCGAATGGCTTGTCAACGCTCAGGGCGAGGATGTAGTGGCCGGAATCCGCACTCCTCAGCAGATCACTCTTGAGGGCAGCCGCCGCTGGGCCGAATTGCAGGGCATCAGCGAAGAAGAGCGCAAGGCCAACTATCCTTCGATGGAAGAAGCCATGCCTGAAATCTATAAGCAGCTGGATGCCATCCAGACCAAGCTGGAGGAACATTACCGCGACATGCAGGATATGGAATTTACCGTACAGGAAGGCAAGCTGTGGTTCCTTCAGACCCGTAACGGCAAGCGTACCGGTGCCGCAATGGTGAAAATTGCCATGGATCTGGTGCGTCAGGGAATGATTGACGAGAAGACGGCCATCCAGCGTTGCGAGCCCAATAAACTGGACGAACTTCTGCATCCCGTATTCAATAAAGAAGCTCTGGCCAAAGCCCAGGAACTCACGCGTGGTCTGCCCGCCTCTCCGGGTGCGGCCTGTGGCCAGATTGTTTTCTTTGCCGAAGATGCCGCCAAGTGGCATGCCGACGGTCACAAAGTGGTGATGGTGCGTATCGAGACATCTCCCGAAGACCTGGCAGGTATGGCTGTTGCAGAGGGCATCCTGACGGCCCGTGGAGGTATGACGAGCCATGCGGCAGTTGTGGCCCGCGGTATGGGCAAGTGCTGCGTGAGCGGTGCCGGTGCCATCAATGTGGACTATAAGGCAAAGACTGTAGAGATAGACGGCATTGTTCTGAAGGAAGGCGATTATATCTCCCTGAACGGAACGAACGGACGGGTGTACAAAGGTGAGATCCGCACCCAGGCAGCCGAACTTTCCGGAGACTTCGCCGCATTGATGGATTTGTGTGCCAAATACACGCACTTGCAGGTCCGTACCAATGCCGATACGCCCCATGATGCTGAGGTGGCCCGCAAGTTCGGAGCTGTAGGTATCGGGCTTTGCCGTACGGAACACATGTTCTTCGATAGCGAGAAAATCATTGCTATGCGTGAGATGATTCTGGCCGAAGACGTGGAAGGACGTAAAAAGGCATTGGCCAAACTTCTCCCGTTCCAGAAAGAAGATTTCAAAGGCATCTTCCGTGCCATGAACGGCTATCCCGTCAATGTGCGTCTGCTTGATCCTCCTCTCCATGAATTCGTGCCCCACGATGCAAAAGGACAGGAAGAGATGGCAAAGGCAATGAACGTGACTGTGGAATATATCCGTCAGAGAGTGGAGAGTCTTTGCGAACATAACCCGATGCTCGGACACCGTGGTTGCCGTCTCGGAAACACATATCCCGAAATCACCCAGATGCAGACCCGTGCCATCCTTTCCGCCGCAGTGGAACTGAAGAAAGAAGGTCTGGATCCGCATCCTGAAATCATGGTGCCTCTGACCGGTATCTTGTATGAGTTCGAAGCACAGGAAACCGTCATTCGTGCGGAGGCTACTGCCGTGTTTGAGGAAATGGGTCTGGAGATTCCTTACAAGGTCGGAACAATGATCGAGATCCCCCGTGCGGCGCTTACGGCCAACCGTATAGCTTCCCGTGCCGAGTATTTCTCCTTTGGTACGAATGACCTGACGCAGATGACATTCGGATATTCCCGCGATGATATTGCCAGCTTCCTGCCGGTATATCTGGAGAAAAAGATCCTGAACGTCGATCCTTTCCAGGTTTTGGACCAGAATGGAGTAGGGCAGCTCATTGAAATGGCCGTAGACAAGGGCCGCAGCGTCCGTCCCGAACTGAAGTGCGGCATCTGCGGTGAGCACGGCGGTGAACCCAGCTCCGTTAAGTTCTGCCACAAAGTAGGCTTGAACTACGTCAGCTGTTCTCCCTTCCGTGTGCCCATCGCCAGACTTGCGGCGGCGCAGGCCGCTGTTGAAGGATAATATCCGGTTCAGACATTTTTCTCAGAGGGCGGCAAACTTCCAACTGTTGGAAGTTTGCCGCCCTCTGAGAAAAATGTCTTTATAATATAAATAGTGGCAGAAAAATTTTATTAGATGAAGACGGAAATTGTAATATTGGATTTTGACGGGACTTTGGGCGATACCTGCCGGACTATTGTCTCGACGATGCAGGCTACGATGAAGGAACTGAGCCTGCCTGTGGCGGATGAAGAGATCTGCATCAAGACGATCGGACTTTCCTTGCAGGATGTTTTCTTTAAATTGTATCCGGAACTTCCGGCAGAGCAGGCGGAAGGCTATGTGGAGACCTATCGGCGTCTTTTTGCAGAAAATAAAGCGCTGATTCCTCCCAGGCTGTTTCCCGAGGTAAAGGAGACGCTCAAGGTCCTGAAAGAACGGGGAGTGTTGTTGACGGTCGCATCTTCGCGTTCGTCAGCATCACTGGGAGAATTGCTGGATCAACTTGGCATCAGTACATATATATCTTATGTACTTGGAGCTGACAGCGTACGCCATGCGAAACCCCATCCGGAATCTGTGCTTAAGACGTTGAGGGAGAATTCCGTAATGCCGGAATGTGCTTGGGTTGTGGGAGATATGCCTGTCGACGTGCAGATGGGAATGGATGCCGGTGTGCGGACAATAGGAGTGACCTACGGCAATTCCTCGGCGGAAGAATTGAGAAAGGCCGGAGCAGATCGCGTGATAGACTGTTTTTCGCAATTATTGGAGTTGATCGGGTAACGACCTGTTTCAGCGGATGTTTTTTTGGGCGTAATGCTTTTTCAAAAAAAGAGAGTAGTGTTGCTTGATAGTTCGTTAAAATGTGTAACTTTGCATCCTAAAGCAAAAGGAGCAGCATGAAACTGATATTAATGACTACGCCCTACTTCTTTGTTGAAGAACACCAGATCCTGACGGCGCTCTTTGATGAAGGGCTGGAGATTCTGCACCTCAGAAAACCGGGAACCGAGCCGGTTTATTCAGAGCGTCTCCTTTCGCTGATTCCGGAGACTTACAGAAAACGTATTGTCGTGCACGATCATTTTTATCTGAAAAATGAGTACAGACTGAAAGGAATTCATCTGAATCAGCGCAATCCGGAATTACCTAAAAGCTATAAAGGCCATATCAGTTGCTCCTGTCATACCGTGGAAGAGGTTGCCAGCCGGAAGAAAATGTGCGACTATGTATTGCTTTCTCCTATTTTTGACAGTATCTCCAAAGACGATTATGCTTCCCGTTTCACGCCGGTCCAGCTTCGCGAATTGGCAAAGCGGAAAATTATTGACAAGAAGGTGATGGCCTTGGGGGGGGTAGATCTGGAAAATATAGCTGATCTGAAGTCGTATGGTTTCGGAGGAGCCGTATTGCTTGGGGCAATATGGAACCGTTTCAACATTCACACCGCACAGGATTACAAGGAACTGATCAATCATTTCCGGAAATTAAGAAAAGTGGCGGAGTAAGACAGACGAAATGAAAATTCAATCAACAAATACTTTCTCACGATGAACAAAGAATCATTTATGGTTTTCTCAGGCACAAACTCACGCTATCTGGCTGAGAAGATCTGTGCGGAGCTGAATTTGCAGTTAGGCAATCTGGTCATTACCCATTTTGCCGACGGAGAGTTTGAGGTAAGTTACGAAGAATCTATTCGCGGCCGCGATGTATTCCTTGTACAATCCACGTTCCCCAATTCGGACAATCTGATGGAACTCTTGCTGATGATTGATGCGGCGAAGCGTGCTTCGGCCCGCAGCATCAATGCGGTGATCCCTTATTTCGGTTGGGCGCGTCAGGACCGCAAGAGCAAGCCCCGTGTGTCCATCGGAGCAAAACTGGTGGCCAATCTGTTAAGCATAGCCGGGATAGACCGTCTTATCACGATGGACCTTCATGCCGATCAGGAGCAAGGATTCTTTGATGTTCCCGTAGATCATCTGTTCGCTTCTACAATAATGTTGCCTTACGTGAAGAATCTGAATCTTCCCAATCTGTGCATCGCCACGCCCGATGTGGGAGGTTCCAAACGAGCCAGTACATACGCTAAATATCTGAATTGCCCGATGGTGCTGTGCAACAAGTCGCGTAAAAAAGCCAACGAGGTGGAGAGCATGCAGATTATCGGCGAGGTAAAGGGCATGAATGTCATTCTTGTTGACGATATCGTTGATACGGCCGGAACTATTACGAAGGCAGCCAATCTTATGATGGAGAACGGCGCGGCGAGTGTGCGTGCCATCGCCTCTCATTGTATCATGTCAGGTCCGGCCGATGAGCGGGTGGAGACTTCGGCTTTGCTGGAAATGATCTTTACGGACAGCATTCCCTATCGCGGGAATTGCAGCAAGGTAAAACAGATCACGGTGTCCGGTCTGCTGGCCGAGACGATCCGCCGTGTTATGGAAAACGAGAGCATCAGTTCGCAATATCTGATATAGTTCCGTATTTGTGTGAACGGAAAGGTTTGATCTTGCCCGGGGGTCCGGGCAAGATCTTGTTTTGTTTGCGAATGTAGGTCTCTATTGTTCGTCCGTTCCATTTGTTTGATGTATCTTTGCAATTAGGATAAAACCAATCAGGATTATGTACGATATAAAGCTCAATACGACCGGAACACGCCATCTGGTAATTACAGAGGAGAATTTACAGACTATTCGGAAATACGGTCTCTTTCGGGGACTGGTCGATTCTACCGGCTACGTCACGGAATCCGTCCTGGATAAATTGAAGTTGAATATCCGTTCCATCATCGCCCATTCGGCAGAAGACACGAAAGATCTGCTCGATCTCTGTATAGATGTGATCTATCATGACAAGATGAAGGCCTTCGGACTTCAGAAACTGATGGGTGTTTATGCCGAATGGGAACAGTCCTGTCCGCTCGGCCAGGTAGAAGAGGCTTAACCGGATTTAGCGTATGGATCGCGAAGATGTTCGGGACGTGATGGAGCTGAGGGCTCTGCCTACGACGAAAAAGGAAATGCTTCAACGTGGGTGGGAGCAGGCGGATGTCATCTTGTTTTCTGCCGATGCATACGTTGACCACCCGTCCTTTGGGGCGGCGGTCATCGGTCGTTTGCTTGAAGACGAGGGATATCGGGTGTGTATCGTTCCCCAGCCCGACTGGCACGGCGATTACCGGGACTTCCGGAAATTGGGGCGTCCGCGTCTCTTTTTTTCCATCGCGCCGGGCTGTATGGATTCGATGGTGAACAAATATACGGCCAACCGCCGGCTGCGTTCTGAGGACGCTTATAGCCCGGACGGCCGCCATGACATGCGCCCCGAATATCCCACGATCGTCTATACCCGCATTCTGAAAGAACTGTTTCCGGATGTGCCCGTTGTTTTGGGAGGGATAGAGGCTTCATTGCGCCGGCTGACACATTATGATTATTGGCAGGAACGTTTGCGCAAGTGCATTCTCTGTGACAGCGGTGCCGATCTCATTGTCTATGGGATGGGAGAGTTGCCTACGGCTGATTTGTGCCGTCTGCTTGATGACAAACTGTTGCATGGGCGCGAGGAGCAAACTGTCAGTGTGGCCGATTTCCGGAATCTGTTGCGTAAGTATCCGATACGTCAGACAGTCATGCTCGAACGCAAGGAAAATATTCCCGGAGGGATCCGTGAGGACGACATTGTGTTGCATTCGCACGAGGAGAGCATTCTCCATCCCGAAAAACATGCCGAGAACTTCCGGCATATAGAGGAAGAGAGCAACAAGTTGCAGCCCCAGCGGATTTTGCAGCCTGTTGACGGAATGTATGCTGTGGTGAATCCGCCGTATCCTCCGATGACAACAGAGCAGATCGACCGCTCGTTTGATTTTCCCTACACACGTCTTCCTCATCCCAAATATCGTGGAAAGCGTATTCCGGCCTATGAGATGATCAAGTTTTCGGTATGCTTGCACCGCGGGTGTTTCGGCGGTTGTGCTTTCTGTACCATCTCGGCCCACCAGGGAAAGTTCATCATGAGCCGGTCGCGCGCGAGTATTCTGCGGGAAGTGCGGCAGATTGTGAAGATGGCCGGTTTCAAAGGTTACCTTTCCGATTTGGGTGGCCCCTCTGCCAATATGTACGGAATGCACGGAAAAGATCTTCAGCTTTGCAGACGTTGTAAGCGGCCGTCGTGTATTCATCCGGCAGTTTGTTCCAATTTGGATGCGGATCATCGCCCTTTGCTCGAAATCTACCGCGCTGTCGATGTGTTGCCCGGAATAAAGAAGAGTTTTATCGGCAGCGGAGTCCGTTACGATCTTTTGTTGCATGAGTATAAGGACGAACGTTTGCGGCGGGCTGCTCAGGAGTATACGCGCGAGCTGATTCTGCACCATGTTTCCGGTCGTCTGAAGGTGGCTCCCGAGCATACGAGCGATCGTGTTCTGAGACTGATGCGTAAACCGTCGTTCCGGCAGTTCCGTGAGTTCAAGCGCATTTTTGACCGCATCAATCGCGAGGCCGGACTGAACCAGCAGCTTATTCCTTACTTTATTTCCTCGCATCCCGGTTGTAAGGCCGAGGACATGGCGGAATTGGCTGTGCAGACCAAAGACATGGATTTCCATTTGGAGCAGGTGCAGGACTTTACGCCGACACCGATGACTGTTTCGACGGAGGCATGGTGTACGGGCAGGCATCCCTATACGCTCGAACAGGTTTTTTCCGCCAAATCTCCGGAAGAGAAACTTCGGCAACGCATGTTCTTTTTCTGGTATAAGCCCGAGGAACGGCCGAGGATCATTGCCGAGCTTCGTCGCATGGGGCGCGAGGATCTCATCGGAAAACTTTACGGGCCGGTCTCGTATATGTCATCCGGCCGGCCGTCCGGGAAAAAAGGAAACAGGCGCAAGAACCGTTCTTGAAGAAAATTATAAAAGCAATGAACTATGGAATTAAAAGCAAGAGAATGTCCCCATTGCCACCGTCTGGTTTCGATGAAGGTCTGTTCCAAATATATTTTGTGTGGCACAGCATATACGGTTTGCTGTAATCATTGCAACACGGAATTAGCCCTTGTCAAACAGCCGGTGCCGTTTCAATGTTGTATGTTTGCTGGTTTTTTGAGCACTGTGATTCCTGCCGAGTATTTTCTATATGTCCAGAATTTAGGACTTGCCAGATCCTTGTTATATGCCGCTTTGATTGGATTACTCGGGGTTGGCATCGTGTCTATACTTGTATTAAAAGGCATCCGTTTCAAGATTGCCGATATTTGAATGCACCATATTGATATGTAAGAGATTTGCATGAGTTTTTTCGGCTTTTGCAGGGTTGTGATATATTTTTTATGTAAATAAGTTTGTTCATTTTATGATAAAACCTTATTTTTGTCCTAAAAGTATAAGCTATGAGAAAATATTTACTGCATATATTGTTGGCCGGAATGTTTTTCAGTATGCCGGGTTTTCTCGGGGCAGTGGCTGCAACAGAGTTTCCCGAGATGGAACTCAGTGAGGAAATAGGAACTGTGCAGGTTTCGGTCAGCGGGACAAATGTGAGAGCACTGAACGCATCAGGTGCAGTGCTTGAAGTGTACAGCATTACCGGAGTGCGGGTGTTCAGCCAAAAGATAGAAAGCAATGACAAGACGGTGAGTCTTTCCTCTTTGGGAAAGGGCTGTTACATTGTCAAGGTCGGTAAGTTAGCCCGTAAGATCTCCATTTTCTAAAAAAAGGAGGATTACGCCGAGTTTGAGGAATACGTTTTTAACAATTGAGATTTCGATGAAAGGATAAAAGAAAACAAGTGTTCTTTTATCCTTTTTCTTTTTAAGGAAGGCATGACAGCAGAGGAAAAATGGCAGAAGGAACTGAAGTCGGCAGCTACGTGCCGGAGGGCTTTCGAGGAAATCGTGCGTGAATATACGGAACCGCTCTATATGCAGATACGCCGTATGGTCCGGTTTCACGATGATGCGGACGATGTCTTGCAAAACACTTTTATGAAAGCGTGGGCGGCTCTTGAAAGTTTTCGTGGCGAGTGCAGGATTTCCACTTGGCTTTATCGCATCGCGATAAACGAGAGTTTGCGTTTTCTGTCCAGGCAGAAAGAAATGCTGTCGCTTTCGGAAGCTGTGCCCGATATGGAAAAAACGTTGGAGAGCGACCCTTATTTCGATGGTGACGAGGTGGCTCTCCTGTTGCAGAAAGCGCTGGAGACACTCCCCGAAAAACAACGTATTGTTTTCAATATGAAGTATTTTGATGAAATGAAATATGAGGAGATGAGCGAAATCTTGCAGACAAGCGTTGGCGCATTGAAAGCCTCGTACCATATTGCAGTAAAGAAAATAGAAACTTTTTTTGAAGAAAGCGATTAAACCAAATCTCTCGCGGAGAATCTAAAAGCATATAGAAGAAAAAGAAAGAATGAAGAAAATGCTTGTTCTAAATTCCAAACAAAATCCGTTTCTTGTGCCGGAGCGTTATTTTGATACCTTTGCGGAGCGCATGATGTCCCGGATTTCTGAGGGCGAAGTGGTGTCCGGAAGGGATGGTCTTCCTGTGCGGAGCTTCCGTTCCTTCCTGTATTATGCAGCTGCGGCGGTTATGGTGGGAGTCCTGTTCCTCGGAACCGGGATGTACCGTCAGAGCCATTTCGCGGCCGATACGGCGAAAGATGGCTATCTCTCTGCATACTATTCAGAAAATGAGGCGGATTTCACGTATGATTATTTAATGTTGGATAATAATAATGTCTATGAGTATGCTACGACAGATGAATAAGAAGTACATGGTTCTTTTATTGGCGCTGACGGCATTTGTTGCCGATGTGTCTGCGGGGACAGAGGTGGAGGCCGATACGGTCAGCTGGAAAAAAGAGGAGCCGGTGCAAAAACGGAAAAGAATTGATCCGGAAGAGTTCCACAAGAAACTGGAGGCTTTTATAACACGCGAGGCGCGGCTGACAGAAGCCGAGGTCCGGGCCTTTTTTCCTATGTTCTATGAATTGAGGAAACAACAGCGTGTTTATCATACAAAAATTGCCCAAGCCAGTCGCCGTGTCCGTAGAGAGAACCTTAGCGAGAAAGAATGCGAAAAGACTCTGACGAGCATCCGGAAGTGGAAAAAGCAGGCGATGGAGTTGGAACTTTCTTACTATGACAAGTGGAGAAAAGTTCTTCCGGCTTCAAAAATTGTCAAGGTTCTTGAAGCTGACAGATTTTTCGGACGCAAGATGTTCAACAATATGGTTCATCCTCGCAAAGGCAAGACAGGGCCCGCTCCTTCAAAAGGCCGATAGCCAGTTCGCGGGCTTCCATACGTGCCGGTTTACCTGTTTCCGTGACGGGTAAACCGGCCGTTTTTATGTAATGTCGGGGCCTTTCGTATTTTGAAAGCAGACATACGCATAGTTTCTCGATTTCACTTTGGTTCACATCCGGTGTAGCTTTGTAGAGAAGGGTGACGGCTTCGCCGAATTTCGGGTCCGGAACAGCGGTGATCATATAAGGGCAGGGGAGTGTCTCCAGTTTTCTTTCTACTTCTTCCGTCTGTATTTTTATTCCTCCGCTACAGATGATATTGTCCTTTCTTCCCAGAATGCGGAAACTGCCGTCCGGCCTGATCTCGGCAATGTCGTTTGTCGTAAGAGGGTGCGGGCACAGCATCGGTGCGTTGATGACGAGACAGCCCTCGTGCGAAAGGCTGACGGCAATGCCTTTGAAAGGAGCATAGGCCTCGGACCGGTCTTTGCCGTTCAGCCGACGCAGGGCGATGTGTGACAGGGTTTCGGTCATGCCATATGTGCTCCATACTTCGTTGGGAAAATCCTGTAAAAGAAGTTCGAGGTCTTTGTTTACAGCTCCTCCTCCAATAATAAGATGTCTTACTTTTTTCAGAAGAAACCTCTCGCGTGGGACTTTTAGGGTTTCGTAGACCTGCATAGGAGTCATGGCTACGAAGTCGGGCGCGTAATGCAGTTTCTTGAACGGATGGGAGGAAGGGGCTATCGCCTGTAATTTCAGCTTGCGGACGAGCGAACGTACCACCATCATTTTCCCGGCAATAAAGTCCAGAGGCATGCAAAGAAGAGCCGTGTCCCCTTCTTTGAGGTGCAGGAAATCGCATGTCATTTCCGCGCTGGTTTTCATGCTGCTTTTTTTCACGGTGAGTTTCTTGGGAGTTCCGGTAGACCCCGACGTCTGTACTTCCATCATCTCCTCACGGCTGTTCCATGCCGTGACGAAAGTGTGCAGCTGCGACTTGAATTTCCGCTCCCGTGTGTGTGCCGCCCAAAGACAGTCTCCCTCAATTTGCAGATCCGTGTCCTTGAAATTGTCGGTGAACAGCTGTCCCGTTCCCAGACCCTGCGGCATGGCGGTATGCAGGTCGTTGATCTTGGAGGAAGCCCATTGGGCAATGGCGTTCAGGCCGACGTTGGTTTCAAGAGCACTGGTAATCCAGTAGCCGATACCGCGTTGGCGGGCTTCTTCCATCCATTCTTCGGCTCCCGCCATGCCCCCGTGCAGTGTGGGTTTCAATATGATGAACTGGGGGCGGATTGTATCTAACAGTCTTTGTTTCTCATCCGGATCGTTTATGCCTATCAGTTCTTCGTCGAGGGCGATCGGCAACGGCGACATTCTGCAAAGTCCGGCCATTTCGTTCCATTGCCCGGCCCGGATGGGCTGTTCGATGCTGTGGATGTCAAATTGCGCCAGCACTTCTAATTTGTGCAGGGCTTCCTGCACAGGGAATGCTCCGTTCGCGTCCACTCTCAGTTCCACATCCGTTTTGCCGAATCTGTTGCGCAGTTTCCGTAGCAGGTTGATTTCACTTTCAAAGTCAATGGCTCCGATTTTGATTTTGATACACCGGAATCCGGCTTCTAATTTCTCTTCCATGCGCCGGCACATCTCTTCATAGCTTCCCATCCATACCAGTCCGTTAATGGGTATTCCGGCTTCGCCCCGTGTGAAAGGGGTGTCGAACAGTTGCCTGTAGTCGTGTTTTGCCAAAGAGGCCCGTGCGGACAGAACTGCGCTTTCCAGCCCGAACAGCATGGACGGGTAGCGGAGTAGGCTTTTATAGTTCATTCGTCCGCTTTTTCCGATGTCCCGGCAAATGGCTTTGAGCCGTTCTTCATAGTCCGGCAGGGCATCGCAGCTGAGGTCGTGCAGAGGGGCGCATTCGCCCAGTCCCAGCAGCGGTAGGTTCCGGTCTGAGGAAGTCAGGACGATGTACCATACTTTGCGCAGCAGATAGACACCGCGCGAAGTTCCGGCAGGTTGTTTGAATTTGAACGTGCGGGAAACCACTTTTATTTTCAGGGCGGTTCCGAATTCCTTGAAGAGGTCAATACTGTCAGGTCGCATCATTGTTTCAGGACGAAAAATAACTTATGGTCAGGCACTGCAAAATTAGGAAAAACTCAGGTGAAAGCATGATGGCGAGAGATTTTTTGTTAAACTGGTGATTTTTCGCGGAAAAAATTTTGGTGAAATGAAAATATCCACTACCTTTGCAGCGCAATACGGGTAGGTGCTGCACGGCCAGCTCCCTTCGAATCCTCCAGGGCTTGACCGCAGCAAAGGTAGTTGGTTGTAGCGGCGCGATGCAGAGAGCTTACCCACCCGCCTCTTTAGCTCAGTTGGCCAGAGCACGTGATTTGTAATCTCGGGGTCGTTGGTTCGAATCCGACAAGAGGCTCAAAAAGATTTGCTTTCGAAATAAAGCAAATCTTTTTTTTGTTGCAGCAAAATCTGGAGGTTTCGGTTTTGTACTTCTTAGGTTTAGTGCTGGCTCAGTAGAAAATCAGTGGGGATAAGCATAAAGGTTTGCAATACGGAAAAGGAAGAATTTCTTATCCACAACACCTCTGAGATTTGCACGAAAGAGTTTTATTTTAGCATTGAAAGATTCGGCCA
>Ga0209064_1001176_pt1 | contig 45077 bp, 35 predicted proteins | sample Inofromicrocosms_FD_187498 | JGI IMG/M metagenome (GOLD analysis project Ga0209064, IMG submission 187498) | Mouse cecum microbial communities from Vienna, Austria - Inoculum for glucosamine and mucus D2O microcosms (SPAdes) (version 2) | ecosystem: Host-associated > Mammals > Digestive system >...
AACGCAAAGGTATCCTCGATGGGGGTAAAAGGCCATAGGAAGAGAGCCGGATGGGACAACGACTATCTACTTTATGCCTTAAAAAGTTTTGATTTTGTAAAAAATTAAGATGCGTCAGCCGTGATTAACAATCGGCCTCCGCTTGCGGGGGCCGATTTTATTATGTAACTTTGCGCCCTCATTACGAAAATACACGTTTCCAATCATAACCAATGCGTATCCCCACAGCCACAATCACGCTCCTGTCACTCCTCCTGACATTTCTCTCCGCCGGAGCCGCCCCCGCCGACACTCCCGTGACCTATGCACCGGCCGACACCGCCGCCCTGCAGCTCGGCGAAGTCAGCGTGACATCCATCAAGCAGTCATCATCGCTCCTGCGCCAGCCCGTGACAGTCACCACAGTAAGCCAGGGACAGATCGAGCGGTTCAACATAGCCGGAATGAAAGGCGTAAGCGAAATCGCCCCCAACTTCTTCATGCCCGACTACGGCTCACGCATGACATCCTCCATCTACGTGCGCGGCATCGGGGCTCGCATCGACCAGTCGGCCGTCGGACTCAACATCGACAATATCCCCTATCTCAACAAAAACGGCTTTGACTTCGACATGCTCGACGTCGAGCGCATCGAAGTGCTCCGCGGCCCCCAGTCGACCCTCTACGGCCGCAACACCATCGCCGGACTCATCAACGTCTACACCCTCTCGCCCATGTCATGGCAGGGCGTGCGCATCATGGCCGAGGGGAGCATTCCCGCCGCCGGACGTGCCGGCATAGGCATCTATCAGAAACTCGCGCCGCGCCTGGCCATGAGCCTCAACGGTTACGTATCCCACACCCACGGATACTTCCGCAACCTCCACAACGGCAAGCGCGCCGACGCCTCAACCGACTTCTCCGGCCGATGGAAGACCCACTGGCGGCCCACTGACCGACTGAGCTTCGAAAACGTCCTCTCGGCCGGACACGCCCGCCAGAGCGGCTATCCCTATGCCTACGTCGAGACCGGCGACATCAACTATAACGACACCTGCTTCTACCGACGCACCTCGGTGACCGACGGTCTCACAGTCCGCTGGGCCGGACCGTCGGTGAGCATAGCCTCCATCACAGGCTTGCAGTTTCTCAGCGACAATATGACGCTCGACCAGGACTTCCTCCCTGAAAGCTACTTCACCCTCACCCAGCGTCAGCTAGACCGCAGCATCACGCAGGACATCGTAGTGCGCGGCCACAAAGGCGGCTACTCATGGCTCGCCGGAGCATTCGCCTTCTACAAATACGGCTCCATGACCGCCCCCGTGACATTCAAGGAGGACGGCATCGAAAACCTCATCCTCTCCAATATCCGCGGCAACATGCCCTCGTTCATACAGCTCGACTGGGCCGACGACAACTTCCTGCTCGGCAGCGATTTCCGCCACCACGTCAGCGGAGCCGCCCTCTATCACCAGAGCACCTACGACCTCGGCCCCTGGAGCTTCGCTCTCAACATGCGCTTTGACTACGAGCACACCGCCCTCTCCTACCGCAGCAACTGCGCCACCGGGGCCGTCGGCTCGGTCAACCTCCCGCAGCTCCCGCGTCCCATACCCTTCACACTCTCGGCCGACATCGACGAGGCCGGTCGCCTCAAGCAGACATTCCGCCAGTTTCTGCCCAAACTCAGCGTCACCTACAATCTCCGCAACTCGGCCGTATTTCTCTCGGTCGCCAAAGGCTATAAGTCGGGCGGATTCAACACCCAGATGTTCAGCGACTTTCTCCAGCAGCAGATGATAACCCAAATGAAGGACCAGGCCCTCGACCTCATGACAGGCATGATGCCGGGCGCAGGCGGCTCAGGCTCCGGCTCTGCCACACGCCCCGCCGACACCTCAGCCGACACTCCGCAATACACCGCCGCCGACTACGTGTCCTACAAGCCCGAGACCTCATGGAACTACGAGCTGGGCGGACACTTCTCCTGCGACGAAGGCCGCGTCTACTCCACCTTCTCGGCCTTCTACATCGACGTGCGCGACCAGCAGATTACTGTCTTCCCCGAAGGCAATTCCACCGGACGCATGATGACCAACGCAGGACGCTCACGCTCATTCGGCGCGGAGCTCACACTGCGTTACACACCCACCGACCGATGGCGGTTTGACCTCTCCTACGGCTACACCAACGCACGCTTCCGCCGCTTCATCGACGCCGGAAAAGACCTCGCAGGCAACCGCATACCCTATGCCCCCTCCAACACCCTCTTCCTTGCCGCCTCCTACCGCCTGCCCCTGCACGGCGCATTTATCGACGCCATCAGCTTCAGCCCCACACTCCGCGGCACAGGCTCAATCTACTGGGACGAGGAAAACCTCTACCGACAGCCCTTCTACGCCGAGCTCGGAGCCTCAGTGCGATTCCACCACTCACGCTTCACCCTCGACCTCTGGGGCAAAAACCTCACCGACACCCGCTTTGACGTATTCCGCTACTCATCCGTGGGCAATGACTTCTTCCAGCGCGGCAAGCCTCTCCGCGGCGGTGTCACCCTGCGGCTCAACCTCTAAACAACCTCTAACATTTATTGATATTATTTGCACATCCTCTCGGCAATAAACCCCTCACACCTGCGTTTGAATCATTGACAATAACAACAATATCATATATAATGAAGAAAATTATCCTTTCAGCAGCCATCGCGCTCTCGGCTCTTGCCTTCACTTCATGTCTCAGCTCAAGCGGTGAGAGCAAGAACGAAGCCACCATAACCTACGGAGGCTCTCTCTGCTTCAACCGCGTCACCGACCTCCAGACAGGCGAGACTTTCAACACATCCGACCCGCAATACTCCTTCCTCCTCGACTACACCAACCAGCTCGTCACCCCCTCGATGACCAACCTCAAGCTCGCGGAAGATGCCTCGGGTCTCTCCTTCAAGCTCCCCTCGCTCAAGGTCAACCTCAACTCGCAGGACTACTCCTACACCGTCAACGGCATCGACCTCATCCCCGAAGGCGCGTCTCAGCAATACGTCTTCTCAACCTTCTCGTTCAAGGCCATCGACCGCGCCTTCCGCACCAACAGCGGCACCTACATCTACTCGCCCGTCTATGACATCTCCTACACCGTCAACGGTCGCTACAGCGTGACAGTCTATCCCACCCGTTACGACCTGCTCGGCACCACCACATCCAACGCCGACGGCAAAGACCCCTACACCTCCACCAAACCCATCTACTCCATCACTCTTGACACAAGCAAGAAGACTGCCAACCTCACCCTCACCGACGCCGTCTTCGCCTCAGGCCACACCACAATGAAATTCGGAGTCAAAGACCTCCCCTATGAAATCATGTCAGACGGCAGCATCGAGATAAAGACCCCCGCCGACGAGAAATCACAGATAGTCGACACAGCCGGTGACGTCAAGAACGCCTACCTCTCTGGCATAACCATCCATATCAGCGTCCCCACAAGCCGCGGATCCTACATATCATTCCACGCCAACATCCCCGGCATGCAGGGCTCGGCCTCCGATGACGAGTATGACGTAAGAGCCAATCTCTCCTACTACATACCCACCACTGAAGACTAAAAGTGTTAACGTAAGTTAAACACCACAATCATAAAAACCATTTTCAAAATACCGTGTTATAATGGTGTAGTTACTATTATTTGCACTGTGTTTTCATGGTATTAGATTTAAGGTTAAAGACAACGGGTCATCGTGATGATGACCCGTTAGTTTTTTTAGCACACCTCATGCACACCGAGCAAAAAAAATCACTAACTTTGCCGTCGCAAGTCAAAAGGCCATCCAACCGCCATAACCACCTAAGGACTTAGTAACCATGACACGCAAATACGACTATCTCGTTATAGGCTCGGGCATCGCCGGAATGAGCTTTGCCCTCAAAGTCGCAGGCCACGGCTCAGTGGCCCTCGTATGCAAGACCACTCTCGACGAAGCCAACACCGCCCTCGCACAAGGCGGCGTAGCATCCGTCACCAACCTCGAGGTCGATGACTTCGACAAACACATCCACGACACAATGGTGGCCGGCGACTGGCTCAGCGACCTGCAGGCCGTCGAGAAAGTCGTGCGCAACGCTCCCGCGCAGATCAACGAACTCATACGCTGGGGCGTAGACTTCGACAAAAACGATGACGGCACCTTCGACCTCCACCGCGAAGGCGGACACTCCGAGTTTCGCATACTCCACCACGCCGACAACACCGGCTTCGAGATACAGGACTCTCTCATCAAAGCCGTCCGCGCTAACCCCAACATCGACATCTACGAGCACCACTTCGCCATCGAAATCATCACCCAGCACCACCTGGGCAAGATAGTCACGCGACGCACCCCCGACATCACCTGTTACGGAGCCTACGTCCTCGACACAGCCACCGGAAACGTCGACACATTCCTCTCCCGCATCACCCTCATAGCCACCGGAGGATGCGGAGCCGTCTACCGCACCACCACCAACCCCCTCGTAGCCACCGGCGACGGCATAGCCATGGTCTACCGCGCCAAAGGCACTGTCAAAGACATGGAATTCATACAATTCCACCCCACGGCCCTCTATCATCCCGGCGACCGGCCATCATTTCTCATCACCGAGGCCATGCGAGGCTACGGAGCAGTCCTGCGCAACAAGCGCGGCGAGGAATTCATGCACCGCTACGACCCGAGACTCTCACTCGCTCCACGCGACATCGTAGCACGCGCCATAGACTCCGAAATGAAACTCCACGGCGACGATCACGTCTACCTCGACGTCACTCACAAAGACCCCGAAGAGACACGCCGCCACTTCCCCAACATCTACGCCAAATGCCTCTCACTCGGCATAGACATCACACGCGACTATATCCCCGTCGCACCCGCAGCCCACTACCTCTGCGGAGGCATACAGGTCGACACCAACGCCGAGTCATCAATCCGACGCCTCTACGCCGTCGGCGAATGCTCATGCACCGGACTCCACGGAGGCAACCGACTCGCATCCAACTCTCTCATCGAAGCCGTAGTCTACGCCGATGCCGCCGCCAGCCACTCCATGCAGCAGATATCACACTACGACTTCCGCACCGACGTCCCCGAATGGAATGACGAAGGCACACGCCACCCCGAAGAAATGGTGCTCATCACTCAGAGCATACGCGAAGTCGGACAGATCATGGGCACATATGTCGGCATCGTACGCTCCGACCTGCGCCTCGACAGAGCATGGAACCGCCTCGACATCCTATACGAAGAGACCGAAAAACTGTTCAAACGCTCCAAAGCCTCACGCGAAATCTGCGAGCTGCGCAACATCATCAACGTCGGCTACCTCATCATGCGCCAGGCCAAAGAACGCAAAGAATCACGCGGACTCCACTACACTGTCGACTATCCTCCCGTGCCCCACAGCCCCGAAAACTAACCACACACCCCTAAAACCGCCACAGCCATCCGACACCTCATCATACTGCTCCTCCTGACGCTGTTCATCCTCCCCCCCGTGCATGCACAAACCACAGCGTCCATCCCCTCCGCCGAAGAAATCGAAGCCGGAGGCGGACGCAAACGCGCACTCGAAGGCTACTACTTCTTCGACGGAGACGAAGGCCCCGAGACACTCATGCTCGTCCTCGGAGAAGTCACAGTATTCCCGCCGCTAAAATTCAAAAACAAAAAAGAAGAACAGTTCTACTGGAAGACAGTCCGCGACGTACGCAAGACCCTCCCCTACGCCAAACTCATCTGCGAGACCCTCATCGAGACCTACGAATACATCGAGACCTTCCCCACCCAGAAAGAGCGCGAAGAGCATCTCAAAAAAATGGAAGGAGCCGTCTTCGAGCAATACAAACCCGTTCTCAAGAAATTCACCAAAAGCCAGGCCCAGATGCTCATCAAGCTCATCAACCGCGAGACCAACCAATCGAGCTACAACATCCTCAAAGCCTTCCTCGGCAGCTTCCGTGCCGGCTTCTGGCAGACTTTCGGCCGCTTCTTCGGCGTCAACCTCAAGACCACCTACAACCCCGACAAAGACCGCAAAGACGCCATCATCGAGCGCGTCGCCACCATGGTCGAGCTCGGCCAGCTCTAACCCCTGGCCGCGAAGCTTTGTCCACGCGCCCGAGCTTCAGCTCGGCCCTTGAATGAAAAAGAGAGCACGCGGAAGCCCCCTCATAACCTTATAACCTCATAACCTCATAACCTCATAACCTTTTGCTCGAAGAGCAAAAAAAAGGCCCGGCGGGTCACTGGTACCACTTGCCGGGCCGAAGTTGTAGTTATCGGAAAGGCAACTACTTGCCTTTCCAAGGTCTTTACGGCTAAAGACCTTACATCATTGCCGGAGCGTCGCTCTCATCCCACTTTCGTAGAAAAAATCACTCTGCGCCGGAGAAGCGAAGGCACAGTCAGACTGTCCCTCACATAGCCCGAGGCTCGTTGCCAAGTGCTACTTTTGCGAAAACCTACGGGGAGAGACTTCATCAACGGGATGAGCAACACTCCTTTCGTGCTTTCATCTATACTAACGCCCCCACCCCGCAAAGTGTTTTACTAACAACTGTTGAAAGTCATTAAAAAAAACACTAAATTTGTACACTCAAAACAAGCAGCATGAAGAGAGAACGCCACAGCCACACCCCCCGTCCACACCGCATACAGAGTGCCGTAAAACCCAAGAAAGCACTCGGCCAGCACTTCCTCACCGACGAAAGCGTGGCCCAACGCATCGCAGCCACCCTCGACCCGTGGCACGGTCTCCCCGTGCTTGAAGTCGGCCCCGGAATGGGCGTACTCACAAAATATCTCCTCGCCTCAGGCCATGACGTAAAAGTCGCCGAGATCGACGCCGAAAGCATACAATATCTACGCTACAACTTCCCCGAACTCAGCGGACGCATACTCGACGCCGACTTCCTGCGTCTCGACCTCGCGGCCCTCTACCCCGACGGAAGCAAATTCTGCGTCATCGGCAACTACCCCTACAACATATCATCACAGATATTCTTCCACATCCTCGACTACAAAGACCGGGTCACAGCATGTTCAGGCATGCTCCAGCGCGAAGTAGCACAGCGTCTCGCCGCTCCCGAGGGCACCAAAGACCGCGGCATACTCAGCGTCTTGCTCCAGGCATGGTATGACGTGCGCTACCTCTTCACAGTGGACGAAAACGTCTTCAACCCGCCCCCCAAAGTCAAGAGCGGCGTCATCATCATGACCCGCAACGACGTCACCGACCTCGGCTGCGACGAACGACTCTTCAAGACCGTTGTCAAGACCACCTTCGGACAGCGGCGCAAGACCATCCGCAACTCCATCCGCGGCCTTCTTCCCCCCGGAGCCCCGCTGCCCGACACCCCGCTTCTCACCCTGCGGCCCGAACAGCTCACCGTAGCCCAGTTTATCGAACTCACCAACCTCCTCACCCCCTAAGCCCCATTTGGCCAATTTGGCCCCATCAGCTCCCGCCATCCCCAAGGCCGCGCAGCCATCCGCCCCATTAGCCCCATCCGTCACCAATGAAAGAGTTCAATCCCGAATACCTCCAGCACCTGCGCAAAATCATCGAGGACCACGCCGACAGCGCAGCCCGCGAAGAGCTCAGCGACCTCCACCCCGCCGACATCGCCGAGCTCTACCGCGACCTCGACCTTGAAGAAGCAGAATATCTCTTCCGACTCCTTGACGAAGAGACTCAGGCCGACGTGCTCATGGAGCTCGACGAAGACGAGCGCGCAAAGCTACTCAGCAAGATGGACGCCGAGGACATCGCCAAGCAGATTGAACACCTCGACACCGACGACGCCGTCGACATCATACAGGAGCTTGACGAAGACGAGCGCGACAAAATCCTCAGTCACATCGATGACGTCGAGCAGGCCGGCGACATCATCGACCTGCTCCAGTATGACGAAGACACAGCCGGCGGACTCATGGGCACCGAAATGATAGTCGTCAACGAAAACTGGAGCATGCCCGAATGCATCAAACAGATGAGAATGCAGGCCGAAGACATGGACGAAGTCTACTATGTCTACGTTGTCGACAACGACGACCGCCTCCGAGGCACACTCCCTCTGAAGAAACTCATAACCCACCCATCCGTCTCCAAGATCAAACACGTCATGGAAGACGACCCCGTAGCCGTAAAAGCCGACACTCCCATCGACGAAGTAGCCCTCGACTTCGAGAAATACGACCTCGTAGCCATGCCCGTAATCGACTCCATCGGACGGCTCCTCGGACGCATCACCGTCGACGACGTAATGGACAAAGTGCGCGACTCAAGCGAGCGAGACTATCAGCTCGCATCAGGTCTTAGTCACGACGTAGAGAGTGATGACAAACTCTTCGCACAGACCAAAGCACGCCTCCCATGGCTGCTCATAGGCATGATAGGCGGACTATGCAACTCATTCATACTCGGAAAATTTGAAGGAGGCTTCGTCGTCGACCCCGCACTCGCCCTCTTCATACCCCTCATCGGAGGCACAGGTGGTAACGTCGGCACACAATCATCAGCCATCGTAGTCCAGGGTCTCGCCAACGGCTCTCTCGACATACGCAAATCCACCCGCCAGCTCCTCAAAGAGCTCGGTGTCGGACTCGTCAACGGCGGCATCATTGCCCTCCTCGTCTTCATTTACAACTATTTCACCATAGGCCAGGGCCACGAAGTCACCACCTTCGCCGTATCGATATCACTCTTCTGCGTCGTAATGTTCGCCTCAGTCTTCGGCACTTTCGTACCCCTCACTCTTGAAAAACTCAAGATAGACCCCGCACTCGCCACAGGCCCCTTTATCTCCATCACCAACGACATCATCGGTATGCTCATCTACATGACCATATCCACCTGGCTCATCATAGCCTTCCACTAAAGCCCGGCCATCAGCCCCATCCGGTCCATCCCCCTCAGCCCCACGCAGCGCGCAGCCTTTGTCCCCGCTCCCGAGCTTCAGCTCGGCCTTTTTGAAAAAGAATGAGCGCGAAAGCCCATGCCACGCGGCTACCTCCGTCTTCTCCGGCTACGGGTCGAAGTCTTGATCTTCATGCTGTCAGTCTCCATCACTGTCACCCCCAGCAGGCCCCTCATTACAGGCACCGTCACCGAATCTCCGTCATGCACACGGCGGTAACGCCGCTCATCCATACCCACAAACTTCTCCTCACCGTTATTAAGCACAATCTTCAGCTTATACACATAATACTTCTCACCCGTCGCCACATAACGCCGTCCCACACGGCGAGTCTTGCGACGCTCCTCGCGGAAATGGCCCGCTACCACCCCACGCTCCACATGCTCGCTCGAACGGTCGGCAAGCATATTGTTAAGTGCAAAAAACGCAAACGACAGCACAGCCGCCGTAAACACCACGTGACACCCATAGTTCCACCAGCGGGCATCACTGTCGGTAAGCCATTGCCACATCCGCCACATATGCAGCCCCGTCGCAAGCCCGACACACAGCGTAACAGCCGGCACTATCCACCACTCGATTACAGTATCCTTATAAAGCAGCATCGCCCACACAATCATCCCTGTCAGAACCACGACAGCGACAACAATCTTCACGCCTCTCAAAAACTTATTCATAACTCGTAAATAAAATTATCAAGGGCCGTAAGCCAAACCCGCAGGTTCGGCCTACGGCCCTTAAAGATATTTTTTATATTATTCTACAATAATCTCCTGCTCTCCCTCAGGCATATGCACCACATATTTGCCAGGGCGTGTCACCACCCTCCGGCTCTCGGAGTCAAACACCGCAAAAGCATCACCTCCGAGTGTGATCTCCACCTTCTCGGTCTTGCCCGCGGGGATATGCACACGCTTGAAACCCTTGAGATTTCTGATGGGACCCGACACATCGGCCGGACAGCTCACATATACCATCACCACCTCATCGCCGTCCATCTTGCCCGTATTCTTCACAGGCACAGTCACCTTGACAGGCTCACCAGCCTTCACACGAGTCGACGAATACTTAGGCTTGCCATACTTGAAAGTCGTATAACTCAGTCCGTGGCCGAAAGGATAGAGCGGCTCGCCCTTGAAATAGCGATACGTGCGGCCTACCATCGAATAATCCTCAAAATCAGGCAGCTGGCTATCGTCCTTATAGAAGGTTATAGGCAGACGGCCTCCGGGATTGTAGTCGCCAAACAGCACCTCGGCCACAGCACGGCCGCCACCCTGACCGGGATACCACGCCTGAAGCACAGCGTCACATATCTCATCCTCGGGCGTAAGAGCCACAGCCGAACCAGAGCAGTTGACATACACCACCTTCTTGCCGGCATCCTTGATTTTCTTTATCAACTGACGCTGCACGCTCGGCAGCTCGATTGATTCGCGGTCACCGCCTCTGAATCCGGGCACCGACACCTTCATCTCCTCGCCCTCGAGCTGGGGAGAGATACCGCCCACAAATATCACCACGTCGGCATCAGCGAAATCCACAGGCTCCTCCCTGGCCGAGAGGATGTCAAACTTGAGCGCGGCATCCCCCTCGAAGTGCTTGAAACGCACCGCGATGTCATGGCGGCTGCCCTTCTCCGCACTGAATATATACGACGCCTTATGATTCTGACGCCCCTCGGGATGACGCACTATCACCTCCTTGCCGTCGAGCGTCACAAGCTCGTCGCCCTTGCTCGACTCAAACTCTATGATATAGTCGCCCGACTCGGGAGCCTCAAACGTGCCCGTATACAGGCCGCTGAAATTGGTCAGCTCCACGCCGGGTGCAAACACCGTAGCTCCGCCGCCGTCCAGACGTATCGGAGTCGTATAGGTAGCCGTAGCCACCGGCGCGCCCTCCATCTTGTGATCGTTCCAGTAGGAAGCCTTCATGCCACCGGCTATGCGGTCAAAATAAGAAGTCTTGTTGTCGCTCACCACGTGAGAGCATCCGCGCTCATACACTGCGTCGGGCACATAACCTCTCACACCCTCCAGCACAGTCACCGTATGGGCCGGGAAACCGTTATAGTTGCCCCACTGCATCACCGAGTCGTTGGCATTGGGACCCATCACATAGATTTTCTTGCCGGCCTTGGGATCGAGCGGCAATATACCGTTGTTCTTGAGCAGCGTCATCGACTTGCGCGCCATCTCGAGAGCCTTGGCCGCGTGGGCCAGAGTGTTGAGATGAGTCGCCTCGCTGTAACTGTTCCAGGGCACATCGGCCGCCGAGTCGATTTCACCCAGACGATAGCGATAGTCGAGCAGCTTCACCACAGCCGAGTCGATGGTGGCCTCAGTGATGAGACCCTGCTCATAAGCCTTGCGCAGACTCTTGTAGATAGGTCCGCACTCGAGGTCCGTACCCGAAATCACCGCGTCAGAGCTCGCATGCGCGTCCGACGGATGAGTGTTGTGGGCCCAGTCGGAGATAAAGTCGCGTATGGCCCAGCAGTCCGACACTATTATGTTTTTATAGCCCCACTCGCCGCGCAATATCTGCTGCAACAGTTTCTTGCTCGAGCAGCAAGGCTCACCCTCATATCGGTTGTAGGCACACATCACCTGCGCCACATCCTCGTCGACAAGAGTCTTGAACGCGGGCAGATAAGTCTCCCACAGGTCGCGCGGGTCTATATCCTTGGCGTCAAACGAGTGGCGGTTCCACTCGGGCCCGCTGTGCACCGCAAAGTGCTTGGCACCGGCCAATGTCTTCATATACTTGCCTCCGCGCGGGCCCTGCAGCCCGTTGACCACGGCCACACCCATGCGCGAAGCCAGATAAGGGTCCTCGCCATAAGTCTCCTGGCCGCGTCCCCAGCGAGGGTCGCGGAAGATGTTGACATTGGGAGTCCAGAACGACAGGCCTTGATAACGCTTGATATGGCCGCTCTTTCTGAAGCCGTTGAATTTCGCGCGGGCCTCGTCGCTGATTATATCGAATGTCTCGCCGACGGCTTCGTCATCAAACGTCGCAGCCATGCCGATGGTCTGCGGGAACACAGTCGCAAGCCCCGCACGGGCAACACCGTGCAGAGCCTCGCTCCACCAGTTGAATTCAGGGATACCCAACCGCGGGATAGCCGGTGACGCGTCCATCATCAGCGAAATTTTTTCGTCAAGTGTAAGTCTGGGCAACATGGCCTCGGCCTTCTCGCGCGACGTCTCAGCCGACGCCCCGAGCAGTCCTGCCGCCATAAATGTCGCAACAAGCAGTTTTTTCATGGTGTTACAGTATTGTAGCTTTTACATTATCTTTGTCGCAAAGATACGAAAAATACATATAAAAATCAAAAAAACAGCCGTTGGCCGTAAAAAAAGCGTCATTCACCCTCCTTCCACCACATTTCTAAACAATTGTTTAGTATTTCACACACGCCATTTCACTACTTTTGCACTCGCAAAAACAATTAAGTGCTTTATTACATCCTAACCTATTCACCTTACACATAAGTCTATACATATCTGTTTTTTATCCTGACTTTTCTTTAATACGGTATGTATTATTAACCCCTATGTCGTCCTTACTCGGCCAACTGCTTGCGCAGACGGCTGAGATGGACCGGGGTAATACAAAGCCACGAAGCGATGTCACACAGCGGAGCTTTCTGAAACAGACTCGGATAAGCCTTCAGCACCTTCATGTAACGCTCGCGCGGCGAAAGCCTGTACATATCAAGATAACGGCCGTAGACAGTCCTGAAAAGCACCACCTCTATACCGACGCAGAAACGCAAGCCACGTCTCACGGCAAAGCTCACAAATTCTTCCATACTCACCACCCATACCCGGCTGCGACGTCCGGCGACAATCGACACCTCCGACGGAAACCCCGATAAATTGCTGTTGATGTCACACACATAATCATCATCAAACGAAAAGCCCACCACACGCTCCTCGCCATCTGTCGTGTTGACCAGAAAACGCATATAGCCCGACTCCACATATCCCAGCTCTCCGGCCACCGTCCCCGCGGACAGAAACACATCACCCTTGGCATACTCGCGCATCACCCCGCGGGTCATACACAGCTCCTTCACCGACGACAAGTCAAGCAATTCACGATAGACGTTAAACTCAGCCATAAATCCATTAAAACGTTAATAAAGCTATTCGCAAATGTAGTGGAAATTTCTATATTCTAATAGATTACACAATGTTAAAAGATTATAAAAACCACTTTACACTCATCGCTTCGCAAAAACTTTTCACTAATTTAGGCGTCGAATAACCAAATTCATTCAAGCTACCATGAAAAAACATATTTCCCGACTGCTTGCACTCGCCATGCTCATCTCGGTCGCCATAGGTCTGCGAGCAGAGCGCGTAGTCGACATGCCTGACTTCGAGTGCCGTAAATCACATGTGCTGACTGTGGAGCGCATCACCCTCTCTGACAACGAAACCCGTGTAGGCTTCCGCGTCGAGGCCAAGAAAGGCTACAAAGGCACGGTGGGCGATAATTCGCGGCTTAAAGACATCATCACCGGCAACTGCTATTATCCGATCCGCGCCGAAGGTGTGAAATTTAACGAGACAATACGCATTCCGGCCGAAGGCTACATCCGTTATTCGCTCTTCTATCCTCCGCTCCCCGATTCGGTCAAGGCGATAGATTTCATCGAAGGCTCCTGGGACATATTCGGACTGCGGCTCGACGGCAAAAAGGCCACCCGTCCGGCACGTATAACAGATCCCGGGCAACTCATCATCTCACGCGAACATCCTCCCGTCATTGCACCGCTATTCACTCCCGGCATCGTACACATCGAGGGTGTGGTCGACAGCTACGACCCCCGCACATTCGGTAAAAACATACAGTTGCGCACATTCAGCCCCCTTACAGGCAATAACAAACTCCCCATAATCGACATACAGCCCGACGGCACATTCGCTTGCGACATCCAACTTGACGGCCCGGGATTTGCCTACATATCACAACTGCGTAACAGCCTCTATCTCGAGCCGGGCCATGACCTGTTCATATACATCGACCCCGAGCAGGAAGCCGAAAACAGCAAGACCGACCAACACTCCATCCGGCCCGTCCGCTTCGGAGGGTCGCTCGGAGCCATAAATACGGGGCTGGCCGACGCCCCACCCGAGCCGACCATTCGTTATGACCGACTTGCCAAAAAACTCACCCCCGAACGTATGATGGCCCACATCGATAGTGTGCATAACCTCTGGGACACAAAAGTCGAGAACTACATGGCCGCCACCCCTTCGCTACACCCCGTGGCCAAAACCATACTGCGACACAACATAGTCAATCAACGTGCCTATGACCACCTCAACTATCTGATGCACATGAACCGTGCAACGTGGCAAAATCCCTCCGCGAACGTCACTGCACCCACGCTTGACTACTACCGCAACGTCATCCCCGCATTGCTTATGACAGACTCGGCATATATCGTATCCAAGCCCACCGAAACCCTGCTCAACCGTCTTGCTTTCTGCCCGCTGCCCGAGATGCTCGGCTTCGATCTGAAAAATATTCCCCACCGCCAACCGTCATCATTGTTTGAGATAATCGGTTCGATCTCCGCGCTCTGGTCTTCATGCGTCCGTCTTGACTTGAAGGCCGGATATGTCAACGAATTTCTTGGCATATCCACCACCCCGCTGCTATGGCAGATGGCCTCGCTCGCCTATCTGACAAACTATCATAAATACTCCGGCCCCCTCACAGGCACCATTGACGACGCCATGCAGGTGCTCGACTCGCTGAAATGTATCAGCCATCCGGTCCTGCGCAAAGCTCTTGCCGATCACTTCGCCTCACAGTATGAAACCGCCGGACGCCCCTCTCCTCTGCCCGACACCGAAGGCGGTAAAATCATGCGACAGCTCATAGCACCCTACGCCGGCAAAGCCATCTTCGTCGACTTCTGGTCGACAGGCTGCGGTCCGTGCCGTGCTGAAATAAAGCGTAATCGAGAGTTTCGCGACACTCACCGCGACGGCAAGGGCTATGTATTTCTCTTCATCACAGGTGACGAAGACTCGCCCGAGAACGCATACAATAAATTCGTAGCTGACAACATGACCGATGACATCACTCTGCGTATTCCACAGGACGATTTCAACCGTCTGCGCGAGCTTTACAATTTCTCAGCCATCCCCTACCACACCTTCATCTCCCCCGAAGGACACTCCGTCATCAACAACATCTACTTTAGCGAACGCACCATCCCCACCATACTCAAAAGATACGGCATCGAGCTATAGCCGACTGCCTGACAATCCATTATCCGGTCCCTGTTGATTTTTTAATAAAAATTTAACAGGGACTTTTTATTATTAACGACACACAAGCCGTAACTTTGCACCCGTAAAAATCACCAAACTCCATCGAATCAATACTATGAAACGAACAATTCTCACGTCTCTCGCCCTCCTGCTGCTCACCCTTCTCCCCGCCCGGGCAGCCGACAGCTACAGCCACTATTATCAGGGCCTCCCCATCGACATCCGTCAGGTCACCCCCATCACATTCCCTGACCGCACAGCCTCCATCACCGCCCACGGAGCCGTAGGCGACGGCGTGACACTCTGCACCACAGCCATACAGCATACCATCGACTCACTCGCTGCCCTCGGAGGCGGCACCGTCACCATCCCCATGGGCGTATGGCTCACAGGCCCCATCGAGCTCCGCGACAATATCAACCTCTCGCTCGACCGCAACGCCATCCTCTACTTCTCGCCCGACAAAACCCTCTACATCGACCCCAACCCCAAAGCCACACGTGTCAAGGCCTGCATCTCAGCCACCCGCTGCACCAACATCGGCATCACCGGCTCAGGCATGATCGACGGCAACGGTTCGCAGTGGCGTCCCGTCAAGCGAGGCAAAGTCAGCAATGTGGAATGGAACGATTTCAAAGCCATGGGTGGCGTAGAACGCGACAACGGCTCGCTCTGGTATCCGTGGGAGCTCCGCTCAGGCTATGAGGACGTAGCCGCCACCCCCGAAAAGCAGGAAAAGAAGCGCAACGACCTCTTCCGCGTATTCTACTGCGAAAACATACTCCTCGAAGGCGTCACCTTCCAGAACGCCCCCAAATTTCACGTCCATCCCTTCAACAGCCGCAACATCATCATGGACGGCATCACCGTACGCTGTCCCTGGAACGCCCAGAACGGTGACGCCATCGACCTCTCCGACTGCCACCAGGTACTCATCGTCAACTCTACGGTCGACGCCGGCGACGACGGCCTCTGCCTCAAGAGCGGCACACGCAAAGACGGCACCGACATCAACGGCGTAGCCGACGTGCTCATGCGTTACAACACCGTATACCACGCCCACGGAGCCTTCGTGATAGGCAGCGAAGACATCTGCGGCATCGACCGCGTCGTAGCCACCGACTGCCGCTTCTCAGGCACCGACACCGGCCTGCGTTTCAAGAGCGCGATAGGCCGCGGAGGCAAGACTTCCGACATATATCTCTACAACATCATGATGGCCGACATACGTGGCGAAGCCATAATCTTTGAATGCTCCTACGCCGACCGTCCCGCCGGCTCCAAGGCTGGCGACACACCCGCCGTCAAAGAGCTCGTCAACGTCCCCGAATTCAAAGATATAAAAATCTACGACATAATCTGCCGCGGCTGCAAGACAGGCATCAAAGCCACAGGCATACAAGACATGGACTGCGTGCACGACATCGACATCTCCAACAGCACCATCGTCTATCGCAACGCCCCCACCGCCATCGACTCAGCCACAGCCCGCATCAACCTCACCGATGTCCGTCTAATCCCCGACAAAAAATAAAACAGACTCTCTCTCCTCCTCCCATCCGGCTCCATCTGGCCTACTCTCCCACCGCTTTTTATCAAAAAATTGTTATACACTGCAAAAAAATCATTATTTTTGCAGTGTATTTCTTGTATATATCCCGACTACACAAGTAACTTACATGTCCGTGGGCATGTTTTTAACGACTTTTGCTGACACCTCCCTCCCCGTAGGCACGTGAATATACACCTTCCCAACCTATTGATACCAATCATTTTATAGACATATGTACAAATTATTCTCAAGACTTTCGTTGACTACAGCCGTGGCCGTCTCATGTCTGCCGCTGACAGGATGCTTTGATGACAGCTACGACCTCGAAGACATCGACACAACAGCCAAGATCAAAGTAAACAATCTCGTAATCCCCGTCAACCTTGACGAAATCACACTCTCCAACATCTTCGACCTCGACGAAGAAAGCGTAGTCAAGGACATCGACGGCATCTATGCCGTAAGCGTCGACGGCGACTTCAGCTCCGACGCCATCACCATCAACGCCGTAACCCTCTCGCGTCCCACCATCCCCCCGACCACAGCCGACATCGTGCTGCTCGGCGACGGCACAGGCAGCGTGGCACCCGTCCCGGGCATTGAAGCCACATTCACCTACGGCATCACAGGATTCAGCACTACATTCAACTACACCACATCCTCAGTCGACAAAAGCATCCGCCACCTCTCCCGCATAGGGGTCGACTGGACCATCGACGTCCGTCTCACGGTCGCCAATCCCGCCAACGCCTTCAAGTCGGTAGCCTTCCGCGGAGTATCGCTCAAACTCCCCGCCGGCCTCCACACCCCCGACTATGCCAACAACGGCGGCGTCATCACCCTCGATGACATCACCCTCAGCCCCGGAGCCATGACCCACAGCGTAGCCATACGCGTCGACGAGATTGACTTCTCGCGCCTCACTCCCGCCGAATACACCTTCACACCCTCGTCCGACGAACTCGCATCCGGAACACTCTCACTCAACGGCACCATCGGCATCCGGGGCGGCAACGTAGTAGCCGTAACCAACAGCTCGGCCACCACAGTCCCTGCCAAGACCACACTCACCCTCGCCCCCACCGGCAACGACATCCAAGTCAAATCCATCGACGGCACCATACGCTACGCCATCACCGACTTCAACGTCGACCCCGTGCAGCTCAACGACCTTCCCGACCTCTTGCAGCAGGACGGCACCGACATCATCATCTCCAACCCCCGTCTCTACCTCTCCATCAACAACCCCATGGCCGGCTACGGCCTTGACGCAAGCAGCGGACTCACACTCACCGCATGCCGCAACGACGGCTCGCGACAGTCCTACTCGCTCGACCCCGGCCAAAGCATCGTCATCGGACACAACAACGGCATAGCCGGACCCTACCGCTTCTGCCTCGCACCCGACCCCTCGGCCGCAGGAGGTCTCGCCGAGTATGCCGGAGCCACACCGGTGCTCTATCACGGACTCGGCAACGTGCTCAGCGGAGCAGGACTCCCCTCATCCATCGAAGTCGACTTTGACGACCCCCGCGTAGGACCCGGTGAAGTCAGAGGATTTGCCGTCCCCAACACCCTCGACAAAATCCAAGGCTCCTATCACTTCTACGCACCCCTCAACCTCGGCGTAGGCTCCACCATCGTCTATGACGAGACCACCGACGGATGGAGCGACGACACCATCGACAAAGTCACCATCGAAAGCCTCAAGGTCAACGCCTCGGTCACCAACTCGCTCCCCTTCGACATCGTCATCTCAGGCTACCCCGTTGACGCCCAGGGCAACCAGTGCAAGGACATCCGCACAGGCTCACCCGTAAGCCTCGGCAGCGTGACAGTCAAGGCCGGCGAGACCTCACCCCTGAGCCTCGCCACCACAGGCACCATCCGCGCCATCGACGGAGTGCGCTACTACGCCACAGCCAAAGTCACACGCCCCGACGTGACTCTCCGTCCCGACGCGACAATCTCGCTCACAGGCATCAAAGCCACAATCTCAGGCTTCTACATCGACGAACTCTAACCGTTTCCATACCCTAATATTTCAGTAACTACAACGATGATACACAACATAAAATCTCTCGCCGCACGTGGTATGGCAGCGGTTATCGCCATGCTTCCCGTATGCGCCTCGGCCCAGAATCTCCAGTCGGGCTACTTTGACGACAACTATCTCTACCGCTTCCAGTCCAACCCCGCTTTCGGCAACGAAGGACACGGATTCGTGGCCATGCCCGGACTCGGCAACCTCAACCTCGCCACCAACGGCACCATCGGCGTCAGCCACATCCTCTACAACGTCAACGGCAAGACCACCACGCTCCTCAACCCCGGCGTGAGCGCGAACGAAGTCCTCGACGGACTCAAAGACAAAAACCGCCTCGGCATCAACCTCCGCGAGACAGTCCTCGCCTTCGGATTCAGCGGCATGGGTGGCTATAACACCTTCAGCGTCAACGCACGCGCCGACATCGGACTCTCTCTGCCCAAAGACATATTCCGTCTGGCCAAAGAAGGTCTCCAAAACACTACCTACGACCTCTCCCACCTCAACGCCCGCGGAGCCGCATGGGCCGAAATAGCACTCGGACACTCCCACCGCATCAACGACCGCCTCTCAGTCGGAGCCACTCTCAAACTTCTCGCAGGCGTAGGCTCCATGCAGACCGACATCCGCACAGCCGACCTCCAGTTGCGCGAAGACACCTGGATAGCCAGCGTCGATGCCGAGCTTCAGACAAGCCTCAAAAACATCAGCTACGAGACAAAATACAACGAAGACACCCGCCGCGACTACGTCAACGGAGTCAACATCGACGACTTCTCACCCATCAGCGGCTACGGCATGGCCATCGACCTCGGAGCCGTCTACAAGCTCAACGACGACTGGGAATTTTCGGCATCACTCCTCGACCTCGGCTGCATCTCATGGGACAACAACCACGTAGCCTCCACCAACGGACTGCAGCAGGTAGTGACCGACGACTACTCTTTCAACGTCGACAACAACGACACATGGGACAAGTTTAAAGACAACCTCACCATGCTCTACCAGCTTGAAGACCTCGGAGACACAGGCAGCCGCCTCTCAGGTATCGGAGCTACGATGAACCTCGCCGCACAGTACACGCTCCCCGTCTACCGTCGCGCCAAATTCGGATTTCTAAGCACCACACGCTTCAACGGCCCCTTCACCTGGACCGACTTCCGCCTCTCGGCCAACATCGAGCCCATCAGCTTCATCTCCGCAGGCGTCAACGTCGGCATGGGCACATTCGGACCCTCATTCGGCTGCATCGTCAACCTCAAAGCCCCGGGCTTCAACCTCTTCGTAGCCTCCGACCACATCCCCGGCAAACTTGCCAAGCAAGGCGTCCCCCTCAACTCCAACCTCAACCTCAATCTCGGCCTCAACTTCCCCTTCTGATCCACAGAGAAGATACAAAAGGACAAAAGCCTTATAAGAAACAAAAGCTTTTAATCTAAGAGAGCTGACAGCTACTGCTTCACGGCCTTGAAAAAATTAAAGCTTTTGTCTCTTATGAGACTTTTGTCCTTTTATATCCCCTATCCGGCCGCTTACAGCGCGCAGCTTTGCCCCACCGATCCCGAGCTTTGAGAAAGTGTGAGCGCGTAAGCGCGAAATAATACCGCTACCACCCCTCACAAAAGTGCGATAACGCCACACACCAACATTTTCAGCCCGCGAATGAAAAAATATCGGACGATTTTTTGTAATTTTGCGAAATTATTGGCCGTGAGACAAATATTTTGAACTCAACCACGCCAAAGACTCATCTCCACAAGCAAAAACCCTCAAAAAGCATAGTCCCAAATTATGCAGAACATCATACTTTTCGACCCCGTAAAAGCGCGGACCAACCTGCTCCCGCTTACCTACACACGCCCCGTGGCCCTCATACGTCACGGCATCACCACCATGCTCGAAAAATGGCAACGCGCCATCCCGGGCAACTACTCTTTTCAGACCCAGGACTACCTGAGCATCAAATACTCCCTCGTCTCAGCCCACGAAGACAACGACCTCTACATAGCCGCCAACATCCATCCCGACCCGCAGCTCACCCAAGCCATCCTCGCCCTCCCACCCCGCGGGCAGCTCACCCTCCGAGGCGAAGTCATAGCCCGGCGCGGCTACCGCCAGGAAGGCCCCGCCACAGAATACACCGGCACACCGCTGGCCATCAACAGCATATGGGACATATTCATGCTCAATGACCAAGCCATCCGACACGACTTCGCCGACCTCACAGCCCGACGCACCTCACAGCCACTGAGCCCCACATGCACACTCATAGGCGACCCCGCCGACCTCTTCATCGAAGAAGGAGCAACAATCGAAGCCGCAGCCATCAACGTCAAGCACGGACCCGTCTACATAGGACGCGACGCCGAAATAATGGAAGGAGCATGCCTGCGCGGACCAATAGCACTCTGCGAGCACGCAGTCGTCAACATGGGCGGCAAAATCTACGGAGCCACCACCCTCGGCCCCTACTGCAAAGTAGGCGGCGAGCTCAACAACGTAGTCATGACAGGCTACTCCAACAAAGCCCACGACGGATTTCTCGGCAACGCCGTGATAGGCGAATGGTGCAACCTCGGAGCCGGATGCACAGCCTCCAACCTCAAAAACACCTACGGCACCATCAAGCTCTGGAGCATGGGACAAGGACGCTTCGTCGACACAGGGCTCCAGTTCTGCGGACTCATCATGGGCGACCACTCCAAAGCAGGCATCAACACCATGTTCAACACCGCAACCACCGTAGGCGTAGGCGTAAACTTCTACGGCGCAGGCTTCCCGCGCACATTCATACCCTCCTTCACCCAAGGCTCCACAGCCGGCATGAAACCAGTCTTCATGGACGCCTTCTTCGAGACAGCCGCCAAAGTAATGGCACGCCGCCACATCGAGCTGACACAGATGGACAAAGACATACTCTACTCCATCTACAGCCAGCAATAACACCCCACATCCAACCTCTTAACACAAGGAAAAAAACAATGCCCCAAGTATCCGAACGCGGCGAACTCATGCCCGCCTCACCCATACGCCGTCTCGTCCCCCTGGCCAACCAGGCCAAGCAGCGCGGCACCAAAGTATACCACCTCAACATCGGCCAGCCCGACGTACCCACCCCCCGCGAAGGCCTCGACGCACTCAAGCACATCGACCGCAACGTGCTCGAATACAGCCCCTCCGACGGTCTGCTCTCACTGCGTCAGAAACTCAAAGGCTACTACAAGCGGTTTAACATCGACGTCGACGTCGACGACATCATCGTCACCACAGGAGGATCCGAAGCCGTACTATTCGCCTTCATGGCATGCCTCGACCCCGGCGACGAAATCATAGTCCCCGAACCCGCCTATGCCAACTACATGGCCTTCGCAATCTCAGCCGGAGCCAAAATCGTCACCGTGCCCTCGACAATCGACGAAGGCTTCGCACTACCCCCCGTCGAAAAATTCGAAGAACTCATCACACCCCGCACCAAAGGCATACTCATCTGCAACCCCAACAACCCCACAGGCTATCTCTACACCATGAAAGAGATGTTGCAGATACGCGACCTCGTAAAGAAATACGACCTCTTCCTATTCTCCGACGAAGTCTACCGCGAGTTCTGCTACACAGGCGCGCCCTACATCTCAGCCTTCCACCTCCCCGGCATCGAAGAACAGGTAGTGCTTGTCGACTCCGTGTCAAAGCGTTACAACGAATGCGGCATACGCATCGGCGCACTCATCACCAAGCACCCCGCCCTAAAGAAAAACGTCATGAAATTCTGCCAGGCACGCCTCAGCCCCCCGCTGCTGGGCCAGATAGTAGCCGAAGCATCCATCGACACCTCAGCCGAATACATGCTCGCAACCTACAACGAATATGTCGAACGCAGAAAATTCCTCATCGACCAGCTCAACAAAATACCCGGCTGCTACACCCCCATACCCATGGGCGCATTCTACACCGTAGTCAAGCTCCCCGTCGACGACGCCGACAAATTCTGCCAATGGTGTCTGAGCGACTTCGACCTCGACGGCGAAACCATCTTCATGGCACCCGCCTCAGGCTTCTACACCACCCCCGGCATGGGCCGCGACGAAGTGCGCATGGCCTACGTCCTCAACAAAGAAGACCTCGCCAAAGCAATGAAAATCCTGGCCGCAGCCCTCAAAGCCTACCCCGGCTCAACCTACAACCGACAGCAAGCGTGAAACGTACAGACTTTGAAATAATGGCCCCCGTAGGGTCATACGAATCGCTCCACGCCGCCATCGAAGCCGGAGCCGACGCCGTATACTTCGGAGTCGAAGGCCTCAACATGAGAGCCCGCTCATCAGTCAACTTCACCCTCGACGACCTGCGACGCATCGCATCCATATGCGACGCCGCAGGCGTCAGGACCTATCTCACCGTCAACACCATCATCTACGACAACGAGATAGACAAATGCCGCGAAGTCATCGACGCCGTCAGCCAAAGCGGCATCACAGCCATCATAGCCAGCGACATAGCAGCCATCGACTACGCCCGCAGCATAGGAGTCGAAGTCCACATCTCCACCCAGGTCAACGTCAGCAACACCGAAGCCGTCAGATTCTACTCCCGGTGGGCCGACGTCATGGTGCTCGCGCGCGAACTCTCGCTCGACCAGGTCGCAGCCATCCACCGGGCCATCACCGAGCAAGACATCCGAGGCCCCAAAGGCGAGCCCATACGCCTCGAAATGTTCTGCCACGGCGCGCTGTGCATGGCCGTCTCGGGCAAATGCTACCTCAGCCTCCACGAGATGAACTCCAGTGCCAACCGCGGAGCATGCACTCAGATATGCCGCCGAGGTTACCGCGTCACCGACATCGAGACAGGCGACGAGCTACAGGTCGACAACAAATACATCATGTCGCCCAAAGACCTCAAGACCATCCACTTCCTCAACAAAATGATTGACGCCGGCGTCAGAGTATTCAAGATCGAAGGACGCGCCCGAGGCCCCGAATACGTGGCCCTCACCGTACGCGCCTACTCCGAAGCCATACAGGCCATCTGCGACGGCACCTACTCCGACGAAATGATAAGCCGCTGGGACACATTGCTCTCACGCGTCTTCAACCGAGGATTCTGGGACGGCTACTACATGGGACAGCGGCTCGGCGAATGGTCATCAAAATACGGCTCCTCTGCCACAAAAGTCAAACGCTACATAGCCAAAGGCGTACGCTACTTCCCACGTCTCGGCGTAGGCGAGTTTCTCATGGAAGCCGGCGAACTCCACCCCGACGACGAAATCGTCATCACAGGCACCGACACCGGAGCCATCATCATGAAAGCCGGCGAACTGCGTCTCGACTACGACCCCGTACCCGTCGTCACCAAAGGCCAGAGCTTCTCACTGCGCGTCCCCCGCAAAATCCGCCCCTCCGACCGCATGTATCTCTGGCAGGACACCACCCCCGCCGACCCCAAGCCCTGACCCCATCAGCCCTTGATTGCTCGGTCAAGCCACGCTATATCCAAGTTTCTAAGCCGCGAAAGCTGCTGATGAACATCTGTATACTCATACTCGGGATTCAATGATTCGACATCGGCCGACATGTCAGCGCAACAGTTCATAATGTCAAGTTTATGCAATAGAGAGCTCTGACGGTCATCGCCTGAATCATTGACTACTGATATGAGAGGTCGGCCGAAATTTATAGCAAAGGCTGTCCCGTGAAAAGATGATGTCACCACACATTCAGCATCTCTGACAATCCTGATAAATTCGCATGGAGACACCCCTGTAACGCATTTGCAACCAGGCAAATACTCATCTATTCCGTCAAAATTATCACCTATTGCTATCACGTCGTCACAACCGTATCTTTCTTTCATGCAGGCAGTCACCTCATAAATGTAAGGTTGCGGGCTGAACGCATAGGAAAGAAGATAAAGAAATATATAACGCCGGCCAGAAAATCGACTATCACTGACTGATAAAGCCTTTAGCCACTCTTGTGCCGACAAAAGCAGCGTCGGATCAAGCATAACGCGAGTCGGAACTGTAATCCCGAGCTGACTCAGCACTATCTTTTCGCCCTGCAACTCCCTTACCGACAAGGCTGCAAACCGTGACAGCAAACTGCGATATTTGTCCTCAAGCGTCACAGGCAACATATCGACAGCCATACTTGATGCCAATGATACCTTCCTGACACCATCGGGGACGAACGACAGCATAAACACCGAGTCACCGTAATAATAACCCGGATTCCACACCTGATCACTCCCTGATATCACGACATCATATTCAGACCAGTCGGCACTCACCAATGCATCAAGCGAATCATAGGGCTGAGTCAGATGCAACCGGCTTTGCACAAAACCGCTTATCACATGGCGCAATCGGTGGAGCGGAAAAGCAGCAAAATGCCCGGCCACCCACTTGACCAACTTTTTGACGGGACTCTCGTACACCCTTACCGCACCTTTGCCATAATGCCAGTCATTAGGATAGCGATAGTCAATCATTACACAATCATAACCCATGCGCTCCATCAGACACTGCGATGCATATGCCTGAAGTACAGATCCATAATTGGATACGCGAAATATAGTCAGTATGGCTGCTTTACTCATGTCAGTATACGCTTGATTTTATCTATGATTCGCTGTGTGGTCAGGACAGATTTAAAAATCAGACTCTCTGTGCCCACCCCATGACCGAGCAACCACAGCACCATCGGCTGCAACAGCTTAACCGGTGCATTGTGACGCATCTGCCCCTCGGCCACTACGTCAAAAGGATGTTCTACGAGAGTGATACCCTCCAGCGATTCTATTAAATCACGCCCCCTGCCGGTGAACGCCACCACGGCACTGACCCCCTTTTCATCTCCGGCATAGGTGTCGCCCCACATATCTCCGAGGCGGATATCGGCAGATGAGCTGTCATATTTGAAGCGACACGACTCATGACAGGCCGGATTAACTGCAACACCGCCGAGAAACAGCTTGTAAAACATGTCGCCCTGCGACATACGTGACTCATAGGCACCTTCACGTTCGGCCATATATTGCCGGCCTGCAATGTCTGCGTTATCAAGCGACATTATCCACGAGTCATGCCAGCCGTAGCCAAACTTATTGCGCCACGAGGCATATGTCACCTTGCCAATCTTATCCTCGACACTCTCAAGATAGGATTTCCAGACAAGCATCGATGGAACGCAATGACAGAAAAAGTCGATAAACACCACATTGTCCGACATGCCTCTGCGCTCTATCAATCTGCGCAAGGAGTCTATCTGGCACGGAGTCGCGACGATTGCATACCTGCCATCACGCTCAAGGCGGCTGAACGCATCAGATGTAAAACTCTGGATGTATTTCGAACCTATACTCTCGATGAGAGACTTCTCGTTATCAGCGATAAAGTGCTCCGCACGCCCGGCCGCAGCATTATAACGGCATGCCACGATTCTGTAACCTCGGGAAAGCAATTGACGGCATATTTCAAAACCAATGCCACCGCTCGAGCACTTTTGCCTGACATCCTTGTCATCGCTCCAACCGGCCCAACTTCCTGACACTGTATGGGCCGATACAGATGATTCGTCAGCAAACGAGCACACATCCCGACACAGACCGCAACCTGTACATCGTCCGGCATTAACTACCGAAGGTTCATAAAAACCGTCAGGATTCAGCCCTATCTGAATAATCTTCAGCGGACATGCCGCCGAGCACACTCCACAGCCGTAACAATCATGTATATCTGCCACACTACGTTTCATAACCGATGAGTCTTTTGATAATTTTTTTAGTCTGACTACACAACATGTATTTCAGATAACATACACGCTGCATCACAGGCTTACGCACAAGCTCGAGGATTCTACATTCCTCAGTCGACAACTGCCCGGAAGATACGTCTTTCACAATCCCGGCCAATACAGGCATTCCAGTGTCAACCCTTACACCTTTCAATATCAGCTCGGAGTATATGCGCCTTAGTCTCATTGTCAGAAAGGCACGATGCACCTCATGACTTTCAATCGGGGCAATCACCTCACCAAGCTTTTCAAACAGCATCCTCCATGCCTCAACCGACATGCTGCCGCCCGACATACTGCCTTCGCGGAATATATAATTGTAACACACCTTATCCGACATGACAAACACTCTCCGGGCCCTTGCAGCAAGTATGAGCAACATCAACATGTCCTCGTTCTGAGACACATGTGTCGCGACAGGCAGTTCGCGGGCAAACAGCATGCGTCTGAAGAGCTTACAGCACATTCCGATTGAAGTCCCGTCGCCAAACATTGCGGCCATATAGGCATCACGCCCCACCAGACCGTCAATCTTATGTCTGAAGAGAGTCTTGCCGTTAAGATTAATGCCGCCGACCACTATATCGACATCATCATGAAGCGCGACACCGGAATAAAGAGAGGTCAACGCTTCGGAAGGCAATGTATCGTCGGCATCCACAAACGTGAGCCAATCACCCTTGGCAGCGAGAATGCCCGTCAACCGCGCCATATATGCGCCACGGTTGACTGTATGTATCACCCTGACACGGCTGTCGTCTCGGGCTATGACATCACAGACGGCTGCCGTATCGTCGGTCGATCCGTCATTGACTATGATCAGCTCCCAGTTGTCAAACGACTGCCCTCTGACACTGTCAACGCTGCGTCCGAGAAAACGTGCGGCATTATAAGCCGGTATTATTACAGAAATCTTCATATTCGTGTCCTGATAACAGTCCATATATATCTACGTTCGCCCGCAGTCATACCTATCATGGCTATAACCCCAATTATGACCATGACTTCAAGACCGACCCGAATCATCAGACCAATCCATGGATTGGAAATATCCGCGACAGACTGCCCGACAAAATAACCTGAAACATACGCACATATCGAGACGAGCACACACGGCAGCACAATCCCGGTGTTAAATGAGCGCGCATCTATAGAAGAATAGCGCACCACATATCGCATGCCGATTGCCACAACCGACATATTGAGCACAAATGTCACACACAGCACCATATAGGGCTCTGCCGATAATGACAGCAGCAGATAGTCAAGGGGAAGATTGAGCAAAATGACCAACGCTATGCATCGCTGATAATTTTTGATTTTACCAGAAGCCTGGATTATAGTCCAAACAGGACCACCTATCACATTGGGCAACAATGACAATAGTGACAGGATGCAAAACCAACCGGTGTACTCCGGCACATCCGTGAGCCACAATCCAAGAATACTGTCCATATTGAGTATCGCCGGAAATGACAATACAATCATCAGATAAAATGAAAATTTTGAAGCCCTGAAAAACAATAGCGATAGCTCCTGATGTTCTCCTCGGCTATATAATTTGATTAACGGCGGATTGACAGCAAGCTGAAAATTGGTGATAAACCCATATATCGCGGCAGTAACCTGATTCATAATGCCAACCGCTGCATTTATCGCCAGTCCGAAAAACATATTGAGAATTATACCCAAACCCTGTTTCGCTCCGATATTAGCCACACTGCTAAAATTGCTCCATCCGGTGTAACAAAGCATCTCTTTGACAACATCAAGACGCAGTTCACGTAACGACACCCTGCAATTGGCAAACTTACGGCTGACATATATCACATATATGGTAAAAATCACAATACTCACCGCGGCGACCAGTATCGCGTAAAGCACCACCTTGTCAGCAGCCACACTACTGAGGGGAAAGAGAATGGCAAGTTTGAGCAACGACTGCAATATGCTCACACACGCATAGAAATCCATTCTTTCATTGGCCACAATCGCTCCGGAATACGGCACACACATGATGTCGACGACAGATGTGAGGACAGCTATCTGATAGACTATGACAGCAGTATGTCTGAGCTCTGTGGGGATATTGAGTATATGTGTCACAAACCATAGGCCACCCGTCTCGGCTAAAAAAAGAAATATCAGCGAGATAAACACATGCGACACTATGCTGCCCATAAAGACGCCACGCTCATAGGCGGCATCTCCTCGGCCTATGGCGATACAAAGGTAACGTTGGGTGCAGGTGGTCATCGAACTGTTGAGAAACGCAAACATCACCACGACACCTGCCACAAGACTGTATAGACCGTAATCTGTAACTCCAAGCACATCCAACACCACTCTGGAGGTATAGAAAGTAACTCCGATTACCAGCAACATCCTCACATAAAGGAGCAGTGTATTCTTGGCGATACGTTTGTTGTCAGATGATGGCATATTCTCTCAAAGTGGGATAAGACTAATTAATAAAAACGTAATTATAACAAAAAAATTGCATCATGCCGACACCTCACGCCACAAATCTTGGATTTGTGAAACGCTTATACATTTTTTCAGTCATATAACGGGGATTCAGGTCTCCAGCCGCATCTGCCCCTCCCCGCTGTCATTGAATGCATACATCATGCTTGTGTTTTTTGGATTGAGCGGGATTTTTTGTATCTTTGCAATATACAAGCATTTTAGCCCATGAGTGACGAGAATTTTAATGACGAGAACCTTTTTGATGCCGCCGGGGCGGTGAACGCCGGCGCAGGTGCCGGCGATACCGAGGCCGAGCCGGAGGCGGTGGACTACAGCGAGGATGATATACGCACCCTCGACTGGAAGGAACATATACGCCGCCGCCCGGGCATGTATATCGGCAAACTTGGCGACGGCTCCAACTTTGACGACGGTATATATGTGCTTATCAAGGAGGTGCTCGACAATGGCATCGATGAGTTCATGATGGGCTACGGACGTCAGATTACCCTCGACGTGGAGGGTGGCACCGTGACCGTGCGCGACTATGGCCGCGGCATCCCGCTGGGCAAGGTGGTGGATGTGTCGTCAAAGATGAACACCGGCGCGAAGTATGACTCGAAGTCGTTTAAGAAGTCGGTCGGTCTCAACGGTGTGGGCATCAAGGCCGTCAACGCGCTCTCGACAGAGTTTTTCATCCGCAGCGTGCGCGACGGCCAGGCCAAGAGCGTGCTCTACAGCCGCGGCGAGATTGTCGAGGAGAGCGGACTGGTGGACACCGACGAGCAGTCGGGCACGCTGGTGAGGTTTACGCCCGACGCCGACATATTCCGCGACTATCAGTTTCAGGACAAGTATATAGTGCCGCTGGTCAAGAATTACACTTATCTCAACACGGGGCTGGGACTTATCTATAACGGCAAACGCTACATCTCGCGCGGCGGTCTGCTCGACCTGTTGCGCGACAACATGAGTGTCGACCCGCTCTACGCGCCCATACATCTCAAGGGCGATGACATCGAGGTGACGCTGACGCATGCCAACCAGCGCGGCGAGGAGTATTACTCGTTTGTCAACGGTCAGCACACCACTCAGGGAGGCACGCATCTGACGGCTTTCAAGGAGGCGGTGTCGCGCACCATCAAGGAGTATTTCAAGCGTGATTTCGATTATTCCGACATACGCAACGGCATGATTGCGGCGGTGTCGATCAAGGTGGAGGAGCCGGTGTTTGAGTCGCAGACCAAGACCAAGTTAGGCAGCCGCGACGTGGGGCCGGAGGGGCCGACGGTGGCCAAGTTTGTGGGCGATTTCATCAAGACCGAGCTTGACAACTATCTGCACCGCAACACCGACATAGCCGACATCATACTCAAGAAGGTGCAGGAGAGCGAGCGCGAGCGCAAGGCGATGGCCGGCGTGACCAAGCTGGCGCGCGAGAAGGCCAAGAAGGTCAATCTGCACAACAAGAAGCTGCTCGACTGCCGCGTGCATTTCAACGATCCCAAGGGTGACGAGGAGAAGAAGCGCGCCTCGTCGATATTTATAACGGAGGGTGACTCGGCCGCCGGGTCGATCACCAAGATACGCAACGTGGAGACCCAGGCGGTGTTCTCGCTGCGAGGCAAGCCTAAAAATTCCTACGGGGTGCCGGCCAAGATACTTTATGAGAACGATGAATTCAATCTGCTTCAGGCGGCTCTCAACATCGAGGAGGGCATTGACGGTCTGCGCTACAACAATGTGATTATCGCGACCGATGCGGATGTCGACGGCATGCACATCAGGCTGCTGCTGCTTACGTTCTTCCTGCAGTTTTTCCCCGACATGATCAAGAAAGGCCACCTGTATGTGTTGCAGACACCTCTCTTCCGCGTGCGCAACGCCAAGACTGCCAAGCGTGCGGGACGCAAGGGGGGCAACGAGGAGACCTATTACTGCTACACCGACGAGGAGCGCGTGGCTGCCATAGCCCGGCTGGGCGACAATGCCGAGATTACGCGATTCAAGGGTCTGGGCGAGATTTCGCCCGACGAGTTCCGCGGATTTATCGGTCCTGAGATGAGGGTCGACCGCGTGACTCTGCGCAAGGAGGATGCTGTCGACGAGCTGCTGGAGTTTTATATGGGCAAGAACACTATGGAGCGACAGGAGTTTATCATCGACAACCTTGTCGTGGAGGATGATTCGGAGCTCTTATAGTTAAAGGAGTAACAAGTCAATCTCCTATAGTTTAAAGAGTAACAAGTCAAGGGAGTCAATCTTAGGTCTTGGACAGTATTTATTCAATTTGACATTCAATCCGACAATCTATTTTTAACGCTGATGACACTATTGTTTCCGGGAACTTTTGATCCTTTTACCGTCGGGCATGCCTCGATAGTGGAGCGGGCTCTGCCTCTGTGTGAGCGGATGGTGATTGCTGTCGGCTATAACGCGTCGAAGAGTTCGGCGGCCGATGGAGCGGCACGGCGCGTGGAGAGCATCGCGGCTCTGTATGCCGGCAATCCCAAAGTGAAGGTCATCGCCTATGAGGGGCTGACGGTCGACGCCTGCCGCCGCGAGGGGGCCGACTGGATGCTGCGCGGAGTGAGGTCGGTGGCCGACTATGAATACGAGCGCAATCTGGCCGACATCAACCGTGCCATCGCCGGCATCGAGACACTGCTGCTCTACTCTCTTCCCGAACTAAGCTACATATCATCGTCAATGGTCAGAGAACTTGCATCACATGGCCATGACATTACAAAATATCTCCCATGAGAAGAATTTTCATACTTTTAGCCACACTGTTGACTACCGCCATGACGGCGGCATTATGGGCCGACGTCAGACTGTCGCCCGACCGCAAACTGGCTTTTGCCCAGCAGATTATCGCCAACTATTATGTTGACACCATCGACACCACCAAGGTGGTGGAGGATGCTATCGTAGCTATGCTCAAGGACCTGGATCCCCACTCGACCTACTCCAACGCCGAGGAGACGCGCGAGCTGACCGAGCCGCTCGACGGAAATTTCTCGGGCATAGGCATACGTTTCCAGATGAACAACGACACGCTCTATGTCATCGAATCGGTGGCAGGAGGTCCGTCGGAGCGCGTAGGCATCCAGCCGGGCGACCGCATCATCTCGTGCAACGATACGGTGATAGCCGGTGTCAAGAAGTCCAACTCGGAGATACTTAAAGTGTTGCGCGGTCCCAAGGGGTCGATAGCCAATCTGAAAGTGCTGCGCAAGCGCACACCCGAGCCTATAATGTTTGCCGTGAAGCGTGACGAGATACCCATCTACAGCGTCGACGCGTCCTATATGGTCAACGACAGCGTGGGCTTTATCTCGATAGCCCGCTTTGCCGGCACTACTGCCGACGAGGTGAACGATGCCATGAAGAAGCTCGGCAAGAGCGGCATGAAGCATCTCATCATCGACCTCTGCGACAACGGCGGCGGCTATCTTAAAGCGTCGACCGACGTGGTGAACAATTTTCTGCGCCGCGGCGACCTGATAGTCTACACCGACTCGCCCAAGAACGGTTCGAGCCGCTTTGAGGCTCCTACGAACGGTAAGTTTCTTGACGGACGCGTGGTGGTGATGGTCAACCAGTATTCGGCCTCGGCGAGCGAGATTCTCTCGGGTGCGCTCCAGGACAATGACCGTGGTGTTATCGTTGGCCGCCGCACTTTTGGCAAGGGCCTGGTGCAGAGACCGTTCCCCTTCCCCGACGGGTCAATGATACGTCTGACTGTGGCACGCTATCACACTCCTTCGGGCCGTTGCATCCAGAAACCGTATGCCGACGGAGACGATGATGCCTACCGCATGGATATGGTGAACCGCTATAAGTCGGGCGAACTGAGTTCGGCTGATTCTATCTCGCTGCCCGACTCGCTGCGTTACAGCACTCTTCGCCTGGGCCGTGCGGTATATGGCGGAGGCGGCATCATGCCCGATGAGTTCGTGCCGCTCGACACGACTTTCTACACCGACTATTACCGCGACCTTGTGGCCAAGGGTGCCATCAGTGATTACACGCTTCAGTATGTCGACGAGAACCGCCAGGCTCTAAAGAAGAAATATAAGACGGAGAAGGCTTATCTGGAACAGTTTGAGGTTACTCCGGATATTATGCAGGGGCTCATAGACACAGGTGTCAAGAATGGCGTGGAGCTGAATCAGGAGCAGTATGAGACGTCACGCGAATATCTGGCTGCGATTGTGAAGGGGCTTGTAGGCCGCGACATGTTTGACCAGTCGACCTATTTCAAGGTTATGAATCCTCATAATAATATTTTCAGCACGGCTGTGGAGATCATCAACGACCCTCAACGATATGCGGGTTTCTTGCAGTCAAAAAAGTAACAGGTTTATTCTTCATAGAAAGAAAGTAACAAGTTAAAGGAGTTTAGACAGGAGATGTAATAAGATGTCTAAACTCCTTTAACTTGTTACTTTCTTTACTATAAGAATTACTTTTTGATGGTGCCGCCGGTGGATTTGTCGGTGGTGATGGCGGGGCAGGAGAGTTTTCGGACGTTGATGGAGCCGCCGGAGGAGGCTTTGACTGTGGCTGTGTTGGCGGCTCCGGCTATGGATATGTCGCCGCCCGAATTGGCGGTGGCGGTGAGAGCGTCGGCGGTGATGGCGTCAATGTCTATATCGGAACCCGAGGAGGTATCAAATGCTGCGGTCTTGGTGGTGAGTATGTCGATATCGATGTCAGCACCTGAGTTTGTGTTGCACTGCAGCGAGCCGCAGGTGAGCCATTCGATGCTGATGTCGGAGCCGGATGAGGCTGTGATTTCGGCATCCTGTCCGGGGACGTTGACGGGCGCGGGGACTTCGAGCTCGGCACTGGAACTTGTGCTCATACGTGCTACATGAGGAGCGTAAAGGGTGACTTTTACGTCTTTAAGGGGATGGCCCTCACCAAGTCCGAAGAAGCTGAGAAGACTCTGTTTTGTATCGCTTTCGCCATAGATGTGGAGAACGCCTTTGCGGAGTGTCACCTTGACGTTGGTTATGTTTTTAGCGGGGCCTGTGATGAGCACTCGGGCGCGGAGGGTGTCAGGAATGTAGGTCACGTCAACTCCGGCCGAGACGCGTAGCGCACTGACGGTGCCTTTGAGTGAGAGGGAACGCTCGGCAGCACTGACGGTGACTGCCATGAGGGCGAGGAGCAATGAGGCAAGGATTTTTTTCATATGCGGGCTGATGATTTTAGCGGTAATTACAATAATGTGTGACAAGGCCGTCAGCTTATGACGACGGGGACCATGGATACGGCCGAGACGGTGTAGAGGACAGAGGAGACGTTGCAGGCAAAGGCGTCGAAAAATTCCATGGGTCCGTTGCCGAGGCCGAGAAGTATGCATGAGCCGATGATAAACACCGCTTCGAGCACTATTAGGGAGATTATGGCCGTGACCGACATGTTCGGCGCGCGGAAGAGGGTGGCGATGCCGGCACGGCAGAGGCAGAGAGCCGGAAGGGCTACGGCAAAGAGCACAAGTGCGCATCCCCAACCCTGGAGATAGGGACTGCCGGAGGATATGCCGAAGGCTGTAAGGAGGGTGTCGTTGGAGGCGAAATAGAAGCAGGTGACGCCGCCGACGATAACTATGCCGACGATGGCTGTGGCAAAACCGACGAGTCCGCCGACAAGACCGAGGATGACGAGGATTATGCGTCCGATAATGAGGAAGATATTGTTGATGACATTACTGACGCTTCCGCCCGAAGGGACCGGGGCGGCTGGAGGAGCGATGTTGTCAATGACGGTCTGGCCAACGTTGTCGACAGTGACCGGCTCGCCGCGCATCTCGAGTATCTGACGAGGGGTGCGCGCGGGCGGAATGACCATCCAGCAGATGAGATAGCCGAGCAGGAGAGGCCAGAAGAGACCGAATTTTGTAAGCGAGAGCGTGGCCACCACTACGAGTATGCGCAGCACTGTGACATCCCAGCCGAGATATTGTCCGAGGCCGGCTATGACTCCGCCGAACACTTTGTGACGCTCGTCGCGGAAAAACTTTTTATGAAACGGGGGCGGTGTGGCACCGTCGGCCACGGGTGACGTTTCGGCACCGAAGGGTTCAGGGCGGGATGGACGGGAGGGCTCGGAGGCATCCGACTCAAAGCCGGCTTCGTCGGTAATCTCGTCGGGGCGGCCCATGATGGAGATGACACGGTTGACGTCATCGATGACTATCACCGAAGCTCCGCCGGCCAGCCGCTGGTCGAAGTGCTCGGAGATGCGAAACTCGATGTCGTTGACAATCTCTATGCCCTCGTCGCCGGGAAAAGCGTCGCGGAGCTGGGCAAGATAGTTCTGGAGGAGGGTGTAGGCGTCCTCGTCGATATGGTATATTTTGCCGTTAATATTTACTTGGAATGTCTTTTTCATTGCGGCAGGTATTTGTTGTTGTAGTCGAGTTGAAGGATTGTTACTGCTGAGGCTATCTCGTCCCATGACTGCTGGAGCTGCTCGAGAAACTGATGGCCCACGGGGGTGATGGAGTAATATTTGCGCGGGGGGCCCTGAGTAGACTCTTCCCAGCGATAGGACAGGAGTCCGTCGTTTTTGAGGCGCGTGAGCAGGGGATAGAGCGTGCCCTCCATCACTATCAGATGGGCCTCCTTGAGCCGGGCTATCATCTCGGAGGCGTAGGCGTCGCCCCGCTTGAGGATGAGCAGCACGCAAAACTCAAGCATCCCTTTGCGCATCTGTGATTTTAAGTTGTCGATATTCATATGTCGGACGTTTTGTCTGTTATTTGGCATTGCAAAGATAGGAAGATTCCACAGTACTTTGCAATACATAGTACTAAGATTTAACAAATATTAAGCAAAAGATTATCCGAAATTTCGTCAATAATGGCCAAAGAGTCATCCGTGAGAGTATGACTAAATGAAGGTTAAGCAAAAAAGTTGTAATTTTGCAAAATGATTATGAGACACCTGATAACAATATTTGCCATGCTGTTGTCGCTGACTGCGATGGCTGTGGAGCCGACCTCCATGACCGCCGGCGAGCCGGACTCAACGGCATGCGATACGTGCTGTAATGGAGTGAGCAAGACCTATTGGATAAAGCAATTGATCGACAACGGTTTTCGCATCCATGACGAGGGGGTGTGCTATCCGCGCTTCCCGCGTTTCTGCCTGAACGTGTACAACTGGGGCGACCGTACATTCAACTCCTACGACACCGCCTATGTGGTGGGCACGGGCAAGAACTGGAAGCTCCAGGGCAAGAGCTACAACTGGATGGAGACGTCAACGATAATGTTTCCGAAGCAGTCGTCGGTCAACATGCATTCCGACCTGTATAGCGACGCGGGGTTCTCGCTCAATTTCATGGCAGTGAGCATCGGTTATATGTGGAACATCAACAAGCTCTTCACCGACCCGACCAACCGACGGACGTTTAATCTTGACTTCACATGCTCGCGCTTTTCGCTCAATTATCAGTCGGTGTCGTCGACGGGAGGGATGATTATAACGCAATTTGGCGACTATAACAACGGCCACAGGCTCCACTATAAATTTGACGACTGTTCGACCGACTCGAAGACGCTCGACGTGTATTGGTTTTTCAATCATTACCGTTATTCGCAGGCTGCAGCTTACAGTTATTCGAAATATCAACTGCGCAATGCGGGAACTCCGCTGGTAGGGTTTAACTTTACGGAGCAGCATATCAAGATGAATTTCAACGGGATGCCGGATATTATGCTTGAGCATTCGCCACTGGAAAGCAATGAATATCAGTCGGACTACAGGAGCTATTGCGCTATGGGCGGATATTCCTACAACTGGGTGCTGAAGCCTCGCCGCTGGCTCATAAACGCTACCGGCATGGTGGCTGTGGGCTACAGACAGCTTATCAGTTCGGGCGATGAACGCGACTCGAAGTCGCGCGTGGCCAACAATTTCAAAATCAATATAGCTGCGGTGTATAACCACAAGGCATTGTTTGCAGCGTTCACCGCCCGCGGCATGGGTTATGTCAATTATAATATGGGCGACCTGAGCCACCTGAATACTATCATCTCGTTCACAGCAGCTGTCGGAATGAGATTCTAACTCACTATAGTTTAAAAAGTTAAGAAGCTGAAAAATTTAAGACAATAGTTTGGCCGGGTATTTGTTGGTAATAGACCCACCAAGCTATTATCTTAACTTTTTCAGCTTCTTAACTTTTTAAACTATAAGAGTAGCTGTGAAGGTTAGGGTGTAGAGGAGCATGAGTATGGCGGTCATGCCGAGAAGGGGATTGAGGGCGGGACCGTGACGACGCACGAGGCGCGTGTAGAGGATGAAGTGGAGCACGAGATATATGCTTGGGGGTAGCCATCCCCATCGCAAGGCTGCGAGCCATGCGGGCATGGTGAGGATGACGGCCATGAAACCGTTGGCAAGATAGAGGGAGGCTGTGGCGCGAAGACCGATGACTACGGCAAGGGTGCGTTTGCCTACGGCGAGGTCATCGGCCCGGTCACGGTAATTGTTGACCAGAAGCACATTGGCTCCCATGAGTCCGATGCCGACCGACATGGCGAGCAGCCACCAGCCGAAACTACCGCCCATGAGCATGTAGGTGAGGCAGACGGGGACTATGCCGAAGAAAATGATAACGGCGATCTCGCCAAGGGCGTGGCGTGACAGCGGATAGGGGCCGGAGCTGTAGGCTATGACGCCGAGGGCGGTGAGGACGCCGGCGATGTACATCCACCATTGTCCGTAGAGGGCTACGAGCAAGACTCCGACCACACATGCGAGAGCGAGGGTGGCATAGGTGGCTGTCTTCATGGCGCGGGGGGTAATGTCGCCTTCGGTGACTCCGCGACGGGGTCCTGCGCGGCCGGCTTTGTCGAGCCCGGCTTTGAAGTCGTAGTATTCGTTGGCGAAGTTGGATGCTATCTGGGCGAGAAGGGCGAAGAGCATGCACATGAGCCAGGGAACGAGTCTGAACCGCCAGGCGAGCATGCCGAGCGCGCCTGCGTAGATGACGCCTGCAAGGGAGACGGGGAGGGTGCGTAAACGCATGGCTTCAAGCCATATCTTGATTTTTCCCGACATGTTTTTTCTTTATTTTACTTAGAGGGTTCAATATGTCAAAAAAGTTAAGACAGTAGTACCGGAGCCTGATGGGTGATGCGTTTTTGGTCGCTGTCTACCATTACTCCCGAACTTCTGTCTTAACTCTTTGACTTGTTGCTTCCTGTATGTTATTCAAATTGTGCGGCGATAGCGTCGGCTATGGACTGCATTTCTTCGGCGGGGAAGGTGTGTTTTTTGGTGAAATCCATGTCGGCTTCGCTGTTGATGGGGAGGAGGTGTATATGGGTGTGGGGCACTTCAAGGCCTACAACGGCCACTCCTACCCGCGAGCAGGGGATGGCTTTCTCGATTGCTTTGGCTACGCGACGGGCGAAGAGGGTGAGGTCGCGGTATTCGTCTTCGGTGAGATCGAAGATGTAGTCGACTTCACGACGGGGGATGACTAGGACGTGGCCGCGAGCTACGGGGTTGATGTCGAGAAAGGCGTAGTGCTTGTCATCGGCGGCGACTTTGTAGGAGGGGATTTCGCCGGCAGCTATTTTGGAGAAGATAGTCATAGAGAGTTGCTCTTCGAGCAAAGGTTATGAGGTTATATGGTTATGAGGTTATAGAGAGCTTGCTCTTCGAGCAAGAGGTGGAGGGTGCCGGATGGCGGGATTAGAAGCTGATCTCGACGATCTCAAACTTCATGACACCGGCGGGGACACGGATGTCGACGATTTCGCCGAGCTTGTGGCCGAGAAGTCCCTGGGCGATGGGGGTGGAGCTGCCGATCTTCTTTTCCTTGAGGTTGGCCTCGGAGTCGGCTACGATGGTATACTCCATAGTCATGCCGTTGGTGTGGTTTTTGATCTTGACACGGTTGAGTATCTGCACCTCTTCGTTGTTGAGATTGCTCTCGTCGATGATGCGCGAGTTGGCTACAAGGTCTTTAAGCTGGGCTATCTTCATTTCGAGCATGCCCTGGGCTTCCTTGGCGGCGTCATACTCGGAGTTTTCCGAGAGGTCGCCTTTGTCGCGGGCCTCGGCGATGGCTGCTGATATGCGGGGACGTTCCACTGATTCGAGAAACGCGATTTCTTCCATTTTTTTCTTGTAACCTTCTTTGGTCATGTAAGTTATTGCCATGGCTGTAAAAAAGTTTGTTCTGTATCTGTGAGAGGTTTATGTTATCGGTTGCGATGTTTTACACAACACTTTTCTATCGGGTGAACGTAAAAAAATTTAGAATCTCGAGGCTTACGGCTACGAGACCCTACAATAAAAAGATTGCTATTTTTTACGTAGTGCAAAGGTAGTCACAAAAAGGGGAGAAAGCAATTATCGCAGTGTGTTTTAACAAATTTTCACCGCTTGAAAAAATGGTTAAAATCATAATTTACGTACTTTTGTAATAATGAAAACCACATTTCTCATAGGATATATGGGCAGCGGCAAGACTACGCTCGGACGTGCTGTGGCGGCCCGGACAGGCATCCGTTTTATCGACCTCGACAATTATATCGAGGAGCGCGAGGGATGCTCGATCAAGGAGATTTTTGCCTCGCGTGGCGAGGATGCATTCCGCGCCATCGAGCGGGATGCCCTGCAGGAGGTGAGCCGTATGGCCGACACTCTGGTGGCGTGTGGCGGGGGCACTCCGTGTTTCGGCGACAATATGGATCTGCTCAACCGCTGCGGACTGACGGTGTATCTCGACGCACCCCACGGGAGTCTGCTGTCACGGCTCAAGGAGGGGCGTGCCAAACGTCCGCTCATAGCCGGGCTGAACGACAAGGAGCTGGACGAGTTTATCGTCAGGCAGATGGAGTGGCGTCGGCCTCATTACAGCCGTGCCGCCCTGAGGTTTGACAGCTCGCGGCTGGAGTCGGCCGAGGAGGTGGCCGAGAGTGTGGAGAATTTTTTAAAACTCATAGAGTATGAATGTTGAATCGACTCCTACCGCGGTAGAGCAGCCCTGCGAGGTGCGCAACCGCAACCGCCGTCTCACGATAGGGTTGCCCCGATGTGAGGATCCGGCCGAACGCCGTTTTCCACTGACTCCTGAGGGAGCGGCCCTGCTCATCGAGAGGGGATTCAGCGTGAAGATGCAGGAGGGGGCGGCCAAGAGCATCCATTATGAAGATTCGCGCTACATACGCGCGGGGGTGGAGATAGCTCCGCGCTCGGAGACACTGAGCTGTGACATAGTGATCTATACGGCCACTCTGAGCGAGAGCGACGCGCGGGCCCTGAGGCGCGGGGCGATGATGCTGACGCTGCTGAGGGCAGCGTGTGGCAACGAGCGCGTGATACGCGCGCTGCTGGAGCGTCATGTCATATCCATAGCCCTCGACCTGGTGGAAGATGAACGGGGATGCACGCCGTTTGCCGACATTCTGGCCGAAATCGACGGTCGCGCGTCGATAGCCATAGCCTCGTCGCTGCTTGCCGACTCGCAGAAGGGCAAAGGCATACTGCTCGGAGGAGTGGCCGGCATAGTGCCGTGTGAGGTTCTTGTAATCGGCTCGGGCATAGCCGCATGCGCTGCTTCGCGCTCGGCTGTCGGTCTGGGTGCGACGGTGAGGATGTTTGACAACGACATCTATTCGCTGCGGCGTGCGTCACAGGAACTCGGGGCGGGTGTCATCACCTCGGCCCTTCATCCGCGCACACTTGACAATGCCCTGCGCTCGGCCGATGTGGTGGTGGCCACGCCTGTGACGATGCCGTTCGCGCTCCACCGCGAGGCCGTCGGACGTATGAAGAAGGGGGTGCTGACGTTTGACCTCACGGCTGCGGCCGACGGGTCATCGTTTCCGTCGATGACCCCCGTGGACCTCGCGCTGGCCTCGGCGGTGGACGGATCGTTGCGCACCGACAACCGCATCTGTTACGTACACGCCGGAAGCGCGGTGGCACGCACGGCCGCGATGGCTCTGACCAATACGCTGCTGACACTGCTTGAGAGCATTGTCAGCTGTGAAGGCCCGTCAAACGCGCTGAAGCTGCATCCGGGCATGCAGAAGGCAACTCTGACATTTTTCGGCAAGCCGGTCAACCCGGCTGTGGCCTCCATGTTGCGCACACGCAGTGTGGATATTTCCATTTTTCTGACTTTATCGTAATATTAATGGCTCCACGCAAGAGATTTTATGTAGTATGGGCGGGTCACGCCACGGGGGTGTTCGACTCATGGGAGGAGTGTGAGCTCCAGACCAAGGGTTATGCGGGCGCGAAGTTCAAGGCGTTTGACTCGCAGGAGGCGGCTGTGGCTGCCTATCGCGGCAATCCTGACGAACACATGGGACTGCTGCGCTCGATAGCCGAACACCGCACGGCTCCGGTGAATTATGAGGATTTTCCAGAGATACGCCTCGACTCGCTGGCTGTGGACGCGGCGTGCTCTAAAAACCCCGGACCTGTGGAATATCAGGGAGTGTGGGTGCGTACCGGCGAGCGTATCTTTCATGTCGGGCCGCTCGAGGGGGGCACCAATAATATAGGTGAGTATCTCGCGCTGGTCCACGGCCTGGCTCTGCTGAAGGCTCAGGGCCGACACACGACTCCGATATATACAGATTCGCGCACGGCGCGCTCATGGGTAAAGAAGGGGCAGCCGAAGACTACGCTAGCCCGTACGCCGCAAAACGCGCGCCTTTTCGAGATGCTCGACCGCGCGACGGCGTGGTTAGCTAACAATACTTTCAGCAATCCTATCCTTACATGGGATACGCCTCAATGGGGGGAGATACCGGCTGATTTCGGACGCAAATAACCCTGGGCGGTTATTTGCGTCCGAAATCAGCCGGTATCTCCCCCATTGAGATTTAGAGGTTGAAAGTTTACTCCTATAGTTAAAAAAGTCAAAGGAGTTTACAATGTAAACTACAAGAGATAGGAAATCAGAACATGGGAGTGAAGGGGGTGGTGGGGAAGAGGCGTGAGGTGACGTCGCCCACGTAGTCGGCAGTCTTGGTGGTGTCGAGCTTCATTACCGATGCACCTTTGCGGAGGTCACACTTGCCGAGGTCGACATAAAACATGCCTGGATTGGTGACGATGTCGAAGTAGTAACGCAGGTCACGGATGTTGGAAAACGATCGCCACTGGGTGGAGGAAACGTTGGCATCGCCGAGCGTGTAGGTGTAGGGCACGGAGACATTGTTGAGTATCGAGCGCGTAATGGAAACACCAAGGTCGGCCTCGCCGGTCTTCTCGACATGGGAGTCAAAGAAGTAGCCGCGCACGTAACGGTCGGGGCTGCTGACAGTACCGGGTAGGGTATTCTGTCCCCCTTTCTTTACCCAGTAGTCGTTGATGGCATTCATCTGGAGATAGGGAGGATCGTTGGTGAGCATCTTGATGTCCTGACCTTCGTAGATATTGATTTTGCCATGGTCAAACTCTACCATGGCTGAGCGGCCGCGCGAATCGGTGATGCCCCAGTGGAGGGCGGAGGTGGTACCATTGTCGAATGTCGCGCCCGAGATGGTGAAGTTGTGCTGACGCAGGAGTGCTACAGCCTCGGGAGTGTCGGCACACATGTCGAGAAGCCAGGCCGGAAACATAGCGAGCGACATAGGAGGACGGTTGGCGGTGGAGTCGCTCTCGTAGACGGTGCCTTTGCAGAAGAGACCGTTGACCACGAGACCTTTTTCGTTCATGCCTTCTGTGACGCCTCCGTCATAGCTCACGGCGTAAACCGCACCATACTTTGAGGTCCATGTGACGGAGCCCGGAAGAGAGTTGCCCATCTTCCGCATGCCTCGTGGATATACATATATATTGGTGGGGATAGGAGTCTTCCAGTCAAGAGAGCGGCCTACGATACGAAGGCTGTCGTTGCCCACATAGAGGACTCGTGAGCAGGCCTCGGCGCGCAGCCCCGATGCTGTGATAGCAAGCGCGGCGACGAGAGGATAAAGATAACATAGTTTCATTGTGACATGTGTATATGAGAGTTGGGGAAATAGTGAAACGGTTACGGGCCGGCTTCAGCCGGGGCCGATTCATATTTATGAAACGCGGGCGGGGTGTGTATTGTTCAGCATCAGAGACTTTGCAAATTGTTCAACCGACAATATTTAAAAATTCTTAATATGAGCTAATTTTTTTGGCGGGCACCGTGATTGTATATAATTTTGTATCGGAAAGAAACACACCATAGTTGTATTCCTTGGACTGATAAAGATTTTACGCATTATTTTTTAGTTTTTATGGACTAAGGACAAAGGCAACTTCTCAGACTGTCGTCGTGATGACGCTTGTCCTCTGAAAAAATGGTGTTGTGTAAGTATGATATAATCTCTACATTATTTGGATGATATAGTTTGAATTAACTATAGATCGCAAATTGCCTTTTGGCTTTAGTCCGGTGTTCCTTGCTGATAAGGGGCAGCGGATATTTTTTTTGCCCTGAAGCAATTTTGAATTGACGATGATTTTGGCTAATTTTGACAGCCTGTAGCCCGGCACTTCTATGAACAACCTGTCACCTACTCCCCCACCCTGCCGTCCGGCCGTGACATTTGTCATGCCCGCCTATAATGCCGCTCAGTATATCGACGAGGCTATCGGCTCGATAGTCGCGCAGAGCTTCGTGGACTGGGAGCTGATAGTGGTGGATGATCATTCGACCGACGACACGGCCATGAGGGCACGCGAATGGGCTTGCAGGGAACCGAAAATCAGAGTGTTGCAGACAGAGCGTCAGACGGGGTCGGCTTTTATACCGCGCAAGACTGCCATAGAGACGGCCGGGAGCGATCTTATATGCTGCGTGGATGCCGACGACCGCATCGCCCCTGACTTTATGCAACGGCTGATGAGACGCCGGCTCGAGACGGGAGCCGACATAGTGTATCCCTCGATGTGGAGCCTCGGCGGCGGGACTTCACAAAGGCTGCTGCCTCATGACACCGGGCTGTATGACAAGACCATTGCGGGGCGAGATGTTGTAAGACTGACGCTGGACGGCTGGAAAATCAATACAAACGGGGCACTGAAAGAGAGACGGCTGTATCTGTCGCTCTACGAGCGGATGCCTGACTTTGCAAACCATACGTTTGCCGACGAGTTACTGACACGCTATCTTATATACGACGCCCGACGGGTGGCTTTCTGCGATGCGGCTTATTATTACCGCATCAACCCCGGGTCAGTAACCCGCAAGGTGTCCGTGAAACAATTTCACTATCTGCTGAGCAATATGACGCTCATTTCGTTTGCCCGCGAGCGTTACGGAGTAGGGTCGGAAGAGTATGCGCTGGCTCAGAAGCAGAATTTTTTGGGCTATTACAGCGCGTTGCTTATGCTGGAGGAGGGCAAGCTGCCCGAGGCAGAGGCCGCGGAGGCGCGACGCTTGACCGTCCGTGCCCGCGAGGCTATCGATTACGGCTCGCTAAAAGACCATATATCGTGGCGTTTCAGGCTGATGTACATGCTGCCAGAGAAGACTTTCATATTGCTTAGAAAATTACGACGGACTTAAAATATCTTACCTAAAACAAATAATCCCCGCGAAATCACTTCGCGAGGATTGCTTGCGCTTCAGGATGGGCTTGAACCAACGACCCCCTGATTAACAGTCAGGTGCTCTAACCAACTGAGCTACTGAAGCAGTGTTGTGTTGCAATATACTATGTTGTGCGCTTCAGGATGGGCTTGAACCAACGACCCCCTGATTAACAGTCAGGTGCTCTAACCAACTGAGCTACTGAAGCAGTGCTCGCCTCGAGGGGTACGCCCTCTTGACTTTAGCGATGCAAAATTACACTTAATATTTGAACTATGCAACCTTTTTTGAAAAAAAATCTTTCGTTAAATGATTTTTTGACTTTTTGATTGTTCAAGTGTTATAATTATTGAGTAATTTTACAACCACGTTTTCAACTTCAATCCCAATTCCGACATGAAGAAACTGACCCTTTTAGCGGCCTCTCT
>Ga0209064_1001180_pt1 | contig 45010 bp, 34 predicted proteins | sample Inofromicrocosms_FD_187498 | JGI IMG/M metagenome (GOLD analysis project Ga0209064, IMG submission 187498) | Mouse cecum microbial communities from Vienna, Austria - Inoculum for glucosamine and mucus D2O microcosms (SPAdes) (version 2) | ecosystem: Host-associated > Mammals > Digestive system >...
CCAATCCCGTAAAGCACGCGAAGATAAACACGTCGCGCACTTGTTCCAGCCGTACGCACGGCATCTTCTTTTGAAGAATGCGTTGCAGTTCTTCTTCGGTCAGATAGCCGCGGTCTACTTTCTTCAAACGGATTCGATAGTTGGCGAACGGATCGTTGAATATCCATCCGTTGTTCTTCGCCTCGATGATAATCATGCGGAGCGTTTGCAGAAACTTGGCTGCCGTATTTTGACAGCATTGTTTTTCCGTCCGCAGATATTGCTCGAAGCTCACAAGAAACGAATGTGTTACTTCTTTCAGTGCTACATCTTTTACTTGATATTTCGTTTGAATGAATTCTTCCACCCTTCGGAAACAGCGGTCGTATTTGCGATAGGTGGCTGCACTCTTGCTGATGCCTACCAGCTTCTGTACATCTTCGTTGTGTCTGCGGAATGTTCCCAGCAGCGTTTGCTGGCGAACGGTAATCCCTAAAAAGGCATTGCGTACTTTCTCCGCCGTTACATAGGCTTCGTATTTCTCGATTTCCCGATAGTGGTTGCGCAGGCTCGTCCGTATTTCGTCGAGTAGTGCGTTGAATTCGCGTGCGGCTTTCGTCGTGCCGAGCATCTTTTGATTCGTCGCATCCCACAGCTCCGGCTCGATGTCTAATTTCGCGCTGAATTGTACGGATTCTCCGTTGACCGAAACACGAACCATAATGCCCGCTTTACCAGCTCTGTTTACTTGATTCTTTCGGGCATAGAAAAGAATCGTGAATGTGCTTTTGCTCATAATACCTCTCGTTTTGTTCCCGCCGGGCGATTTCAGTAACGATTGCCGCAGACAAAGAACCGGTTAATAATTGGTTTATGAGCAGACACTTTTAGGACAATAGACGACAAATCAGCGACTTATGTCGTAAATCGTTACTAAAATCCCAAAGCCGTTTTAGTAACGGTTTTAGTAACGCGACTTTGTCCGAACGGGGCTTTTTCGTGTCTTCCGGATGTCCGAGAGAAGAAAACGAAAATCCCGCAAAACCTTGATTTTGCGGGATTTGTCTTTGATTGGCTCCGAGTTGTCTCGGATCGAAGTGGAGAATACGAGATTCGAACTCGTGACCTCTTGCATGCCATGCAAGCGCTCTAGCCAGCTGAGCTAATCCCCCGTTGCGGATGCAAAGGTAAGACGAATTTTTGAAAAACCAAACGAAGCGGCGAAAACTTTGCTGCGGAACAGGGAAAAACTGCGTTTTTCTTGCAATTGGTCCGGGCGGGCACTCGGGCATAACGAGCCGGAAGCCGATGACCCATCCGTACATCTGACAGAAAAGCGCCACCGTCTCTATGGGCGGTGGCGTTCATGTTTATCCGTCGTAAGCCGGATGCCGCTAACGATTCATTCGCTCATACTCGGCATAATCCGCTTACGATAGTTCCTGGCATCGCTTACTTGCAAATTCGGAATTCGTCTATACCTCCCACGTGGCGCCGGAGCGGAGCAGGTCGTCGACGCAGCGGATTTGGGACGAAGCCTTGACCTCCTCGACCTGCCGCTCGACGGCTTGGTCGTAGACCGCATCGTCCTCGACGGCGCGGATGACGCCCACGGCCACCGGATAGTCGGGATACTTCATCGCGGCGAGCATCATGTGAAGCGTCGTGTCGCGTTCGTGGGCGTCGTGCGTCAGCACATCGTCGAGTGTGTAGCCGTCCTGGCCCACGGTCACGACCTTGAGTTTCATGTTCTCGAAGACGAGCCCTTTGTCGTTGTTGGCGCCGAAAAGCATCTTTTCGCCGTGGCGCAGCGTAATCGTGTGTTCGGCACGCGTGGCTTTGTCGGCCGCGAACGCCGCATGGGTCTTGTCGTTGAATATCACGCAGTTTTGCAGCACCTCGACCACCGACATGCCCTTGTGCAGCGCGGCGGCCACCATGCAGTCTTTCGAGAGGCTGACCTCCATGTCGATGGAGCGGGCGAAGAAGGTGCCCTTGGCGCCGATGACCAGCTCGCCGGGGTTGAACGGCTTCTCGACCGTGCCATAGGGCGAAGTCTTCGTAATCTTGCCCAACTTCGACGTCGGCGAGTACTGCCCCTTGGTCAGTCCGTAGATTTCGTTGTTGAACAGAATCACGTTGAGGTCGACATTGCGGCGGATGGCGTGGATGAAGTGGTTGCCGCCGATGGCCAGCGAGTCGCCGTCGCCGGTCGTGACCCACACATTGAGCCGCGGATTGGCGACCTTGACGCCCGTGGCCACGGCGTTGGCACGGCCGTGGACGGAGTGGAAGCCGAAGGTCTTCATGTAGTAGATGAAGCGCGACGAACAACCGATGCCCGAGACGAACGTAAAGAGGTTGTGCGGCGTGTCGGTGCGGTCGGCCACTTCGGGCAGGGCGCGCTGCACGGCGTTGAGAATGGCGTGGTCGCCGCAGCCGGGGCACCAGCGCACCTCCTGGTCGCTCTTGAAATCAGCCGGAGTGTATTTGTAGTCTGCCATAACTTATCGGTTCAGTAAGGATTCAAATTTCTGTTTCAGCTCGGCCACCGTGAACGGCAGCCCCTCGCACTTGTTGAACTGTTCGTAGCTGAACTGCTGGAACTGCTGGCGCAGGTAGGCGGCGAACTGCCCCTCGTTGAGCTCGCAGACAACGATGCGGCGGAACCTGGCGAAGATCTCCTCGACGCCGTGCGGCAGCGGGCAGATGTAGTTGAAGTGGCAGAGCGAGACGCGCCGCCCCTCGCGGCGCATCTCGTCGACGGCGTTCTGCAAGTGGCCGCGCGTGCCGCCCCAGCCCACGACCAGCAGATCGCCCTCCGGGTCGCCGCAGAGTTGCTGCCGGGGAATGTAGTCGGCGGCTTTGGCCACCTTGGCGGCGCGGGTCGAAACCATCTTCTGGTGGTTGGCCGGGTCGTGCGAAATGCACCCCTTGACGCAGTCTTTTTCCAGACCGCCCACGCGGTGTTCCAGTCCGGGCTTGCCGGGGAACGCCCAGCCGCGGGCGAGCTTCTCGTTGCGTACGTAGGGCATGAAACCCTCCTCGGGCGCCTGGTCGACGATGGGCGGGCAGATGGCGGGGTAGTCCTTCATCTGCGGGATGCGCCAGGGTTCGGAACCGTTGGCGATGAACCCGTCGGAGAGCAGCACCACGGGGGTCATGTGCTCCATGGCCAGCCGGCCCGCCTCGAACGCGAAGTGGAAGCAGTCGCTCGGCGACGAAGCGGCCACGACGATGACGGGGCATTCGCCGTTGCGGCCGTAGAGCGCCTGCGCGAGGTCGGACTGCTCGGTCTTGGTGGGCAGACCCGTCGAGGGACCGCCGCGCTGTACGTCGACCACGACGAGCGGCAGCTCGGTCATGACGGCCAAGCCCAGCGCTTCGCTCTTGAGCGAAAGGCCCGGGCCGGAAGTGGTGGTCACGGCGAAGTTGCCGGCGAACGCGGCGCCGATGGCGGTGCAGATGCCTGCGATTTCGTCCTCGGCCTGCACGGTCTTGACGCCCAGGTCCTTGCGCTTGGCCAACTCTTCGAGGATGACCGTGGCGGGAGTGATGGGGTAGGAACCGCAGAAGAGCGGCAGCCCGGCTTTCTCGGCGGCGGCGCAAAGGCCCCACGCCGTAGCGACGTTGCCGTTGATGGAACGGTAGGTGCCCTTTTCGAGGTCGGCAGGCGCCACGCGGTAATTGTTGGCGAACTGGTGGGTGTTGGCGGCGTAGTTGTAGCCCGCCTTGATGGCCAGCTTGTTGGCCTCGGCCACGGCGGGATTCTTCTTGGCGAACTTGCTGTCCAAATACTTATAGGCATGGTCCTCCGGACGGTCGAACAACCAGAAACAGATGCCCAGCGCGAACATGTTCTTGCACTTGACGACAGACTTGTTGTCGAGCCCGGTATCCTTGAGCGCTTCGCGGGTCATGGATGTGATGCCGGGCACGACGACGTTGTACTCGTCGAGCTTGAGCTCTGCGAGCGGGTCCAGCGTGGCGAACCCGGCCTTGCGGATGTGCTCCTCGGTGAGCGAATCGCCGTCGAGGATGACCGTGGCACCCGGCTTGAGCCACTTGCGGTTGGCCTTGAGCGCTGCGGGGTTCATGGCCACCAACACGTCGCAGTAATCGCCGGGGTTGAGCTCGCGGCGGCTGCCGAAGTGGACCTGAAAACCCGAGACGCCCGCGACGGTGCCTTGCGGTGCGCGGATTTCGGCGGGGTAGTCGGGGAAAGTCGAGATGCCGTTGCCCATCAGCGCCGAGGTGTCGGAGAAGAGCGTGCCCGTGAGCTGCATGCCGTCGCCCGAATCGCCCGAGAAGCGAATCACGACGTCGTGCATTTCGTGCACAGAATGCTGTTCCATGTCTTTAATGAGAAGGTTAGTTTTTATAAGCCTAATACAAATATAGGAATTTATTGTTAGAATGTTCACAATCTGAATAAAAATCAATTGACAAGTAATTTTTTATTCGAGTAGTGACGTCTTTTCCATTAAAAAAGGTATATTTGCAAAAAGAGGAAAAGGGAAGATGGAACCAGTGCGGATTGTGTCGAATATTGTGGATGCCAAATCGTTTCAGGACGACAAATTGCAAATTCGTTTGTCTGATATGATTGACGGGTATCGGCGTAAATCGGGTGATTCATGCAATGAACGCTGTAGTGTGAGTTGTGTATACTTCAAGAAAGCTATCTTCCGAAACGTATGCGCCGTGAGCAATAAGGATTTTTATCTTTGTGACATTGCTAGACGGATCGATGATGCTACGCTTGAGTCGTTGTGCATCGGTGCGGAAATCGAATTTGCCCGCACGGAATGTTTTGATAAGGATGGGGTCGGGTATGGGTTCAAAACAGAATTGTTGAAAATCTCTTTGCCCGAAGAACGCAAAAAAGAATGTTTGGATGCAATAAAATCGAAAATAAAGGAAGAATGCGTGCCCGTATTCGAGCCTGTTTATAAGGAGAATATGGCAGAATATCGTCGTATTTTGGAAGAAAATGGAGTGCGACGTTTATACCATTTCACGAACAGGGAGAATTTAGCTTCAATCAAGAAACACGGAGGGCTTTTTTCGTGGTTTTATTGTGAATTGAATGATTGGGATATTCCGAAGCCTGGCGGAAATCCGGATTCCCGATCTTTAGATGTACGGTATGGGTTACATAATTATGTTCGGTTGAGTTTTTGTTCTGACCATCCTATGCAGGCACGCTTGGACGGAGATTTGGTATTGTTGGAAATCGATCCGGAAGTGGCGTTATGGGAGGGGACGCTTTATTCGGATAAGAATGCTGCCGATTCGAAGCACTGTCACGGTGACGATTTGGGTATCTTGCATAGCATTCGCTTTGATGCAACAAGAAAAACATATGTTTCGCAATGCGATCCTGATTTCAAATACCATCAGGCGGAAGTGATGGTCAGAACGCATATCCCATCCCGGTATATTCTTAATTTGGACAACTGATTGACTGATTTATGTTATATATAGCCAGTAAGAAACGCGGGTTGAAATCGTTGCAGCGAGAATTCCCGGGTGCAATTTTTGCTGATGTGACGTCCCAAGCGAAAGACGGGTTGGTCAAACTTAGTCCGTTTTATCCTCATGGAGATATTCCTGTTCCCTTTTCGCCTGGAAAGACTTCGGCATGCGTGGAAGCGATATGGCAGGGACTGAAAGTTTTTGAGCAAGCAGATATAGATACGGCTTTGTTTTCTTGTACGACGATGAAAAATATCAAACGTACAGTGAGAAAATATGGTAGTCCGCTTGGTCATCGAAAAGGAGTCGATGGAACGGAATTGCTTGGTTATCTTGATGCTCGCCGGCAGATTTATTTACCTGCCTATAAATGGATGTTGGAGCATAAGGTACATGATATCATCTCCCGTTTGGCGGAGGCTTCGCGTACGAAAGATATTGTTTTGTTGGATTACAATACGAATGAAAATGTTTTCGACTTGTCGAAACCGTTGTCGCACGCTGCACTTGTCAAGGCATATGTGGAAAAGTGTTATCCCGACGGAGGAAGTGCTATTGTGGAGAGTTCTGTATCAATGGATGTTAAAAATGCGTCGAGCAACATTCAAAATAATCGAAAAAGAAAAGGCGGGAAGACGAAAAAAGAGGGAAAAAAAGACATCCTTTTTGGTGCTTCTCAGTTAAATTTGTTTGAATAGGGTTAGTGCCGCTTTGGCGGTATAATGAATTACCCCGTCTTGCAAAATAAGCAGGGCGGGGTAATTGTTTTGAGAAAAGTATGTTATTGCGGCTGCTTGCCGATGTAGGCGAGGATGCCGCCGTCGACGTAGAGCACGTGGCCGTTGACGAAATCCGAGGCTTCGGAAGCGAGGAACACGGCGGGGCCCATGAGGTCCTCGGGCGTGCCCCAGCGTGCCGCGGGGGTCTTGGCGACGATGAACGCGTCGAACGGATGGCGCGAACCGTCGGCCTGCTTCTCGCGCAGGGGCGCGGTCTGCGGCGTGGCGATGTAACCCGGGCCGATGCCGTTGCACTGGATGTTGTACTCGCCGTACTCCGACGCGATGTTGCGCGTGAGCATCTTCAGACCGCCCTTGGCGGCAGCGTAGGCCGACACGGTTTCACGGCCCAGCTCGGACATCATCGAGCAGATGTTGATGATTTTGCCGCGGCCTTTCTTAATCATCGAGGGGATGACCGCCTTCGAGACGATGAACGGGCCGTTGAGGTCGATGTCGATTACCTGGCGGAACTCGGCGGCGGTCATTTCGTGCATCGGGATGCGCTTGATGATGCCGGCGTTGTTCACAAGGATGTCGATGACACCGACTTCCTTTTCGATCCGAGCCACCAGCGCGTTGACCTGCTCCTCGCTGGTCACGTCGCAGACGTAGCCGTGGGCTTCGATGCCCTCGGCCTTGTAGGCGGCCAGTCCCTTGTCGACCAGCTCCTGCTTGATGTCGTTGAAGACGATTTTGGCGCCCTGGCGTGCGAATGCCGTCGCCAGCGCGAAGCCGATGCCGTAGGAGGCGCCCGTCACGAGAGCGACCTTGCCTTCCAAAGAAAAGTTTACCATTTTTATAAAGGGAAAAGTTAAAAGTTAAAGGTGAAAACTATATTATGCAGCCTCAGAATCTGACGCCGAATGCCAGACCGCCATGGGAGTAGTTCCAATGATACCTGCCGCCCGTAAACATGGTTTTAATGTTATAGAACGCATAGCACTCGAACCGCCGGCTGTCGATAAAATAGGCGCGTATCGGAAAGTCGATGCCCCAATAACCGGCGGAGTGCTGCATGTGCTTCAAGACCGATTGCCCTTCCTTGTCCTTGAAATGAACGCCGTACAGATACTTGCAGTGCTCATACGTCGCGCCGACACCGACTTTGACCCATCGGAATTTTTGGGGAAACGGTGTGGCCATACCTCGCAAACTGACCCCAGCTCCATATAAATCGGACGCTGTGCCGTTTTTGCACATGTCGGTGTGGATTTCGACTGCGACAGCGAAATAGCTGTTGACACTTCGGCCATATTCCACCAGCAGCGACGGCCCGGCCGAAAGCCGGTCGTTGTCGACACTGCTGCGAACATTGACGCCGGCACCTACGCGAATCGTATTTTTGTTCTGCGCGGAGAGACTGCAAGAAAAAAACAAAGGAAGAAGAAAGAAAAACAGCCTTGTTGCTTTCATTGCGAAGTTTGCTGGCGGCCGTTTATTTCAAGTCGGTAATCTTCGAGAAATCCTGGTCGCCGTAGTCGAGGTTCTCGCCGCCCATGCCCCAGATGAACGTGTAGTTGTGGGTGGCGGCGGCGCTGTGGATGGACCACTCGGGCGAGAGGACGGCCTGGTCGCCCTTCATCCAGATGTGGCGCGTCTCGTCGACTTCGCCCATCAGGTGGCAGACGGCGTGTTCCTCGGGCACCTCGAAGTAGAAGTAGGCTTCCATGCGGCGCGAGTGTACGTGGGCCGGCATCGTGTTCCAGACGCTGCCCGGCAGCAGTTCGGTCATGCCCATTTGGAGCTGGCACGTGGGCAGCACCTGGTTGACCAGCATCTTGTTGATGTTGCGGTCGTTGGAGCCTTCGAGCGAACCCATGTGGGCCACCACGGCGTCGGCCTTGGTCACCTTGCGGTCGGGGTAGGTGCAGTGGGCCGTCGTCGAGTTGAAGTAGAACTTGGCCGGGTGCTGCGGGTCGGCGCTCTCGAAAGTCACCTCGCGGTCGCCGGCGCCCAGGTAGAGCGCTTCCTTGAAATCGAGCTCGAACACCGTGTCGCCCGACTTCACGCGGCCTTTGCCGCCGACGTTGAAGATGCCCATTTCGCGGCGCGTCAGAAAGTGCGGGGCCTTGAGCGGGTCGATGGCTTCGAGCCGGAGTGTTTCGTTCACGGGCATCGCGCCGCCGACGATCATGCGGTCGTACATCGAATAGACCATGTTGACCTCGTCGGCCGCAAAGACCTTTTCAATCAGAAAGTCGCGGCGCAGACGGGCCGTGTCGTAGTGTTTGGCATCTTCGGGATGCGCGGCGTAGCGGATTTCGTAGTTGGTTTTCATCAGTTTATTGAGTTGTTGTTTTTTTTGCGTGGCAACATTATCCGAATTTCAAAGATACTCACAAAAAATCGAAAATGAAAATCGGGGGCCCGCTCCTACCGCATCGAATTCATGCGGATGGAGGCCTTGACCAGCGCCAGGGCGCGGATGCGGCCGACAGCCACTTCCTTGTCGGCGTGGTGGGGATTCTGGCTCACAAGCTTGACATAGCCCTCGCGGTCGGACTTCTGGATGTATTTCACCGTCACGTATTCTTCGCCGTCCATGTCGATGGAGAGCAGGTACATGTCGCCCCAGAATATGTCGTTGAGGTCGCACAGCTGTTTGTAGAGCACGATGTCGCCGCTTTTGAGGAGCGGGTACATCGAATCGCCCACGATGTAGATGGCGCCGTCGCACTTGGGCAGGTTGGGGATGTGGATGAAGTTGATGGGTTTGGCCTGCGCACGGTCGGTGAAAAGCGGCACCAGCCCCGCCGTACCTTCGATAGAGTAGAGCGGCACGCTCTGCATGGGCAGCGAGTTGTCGGTGCGGTGCATGTAGGCCGTCAGGTCGGGTTCGGCGTTGAACATCCGGCCGCGGCCGGTTTCGAGCCATTCGGGGTTGACGTTCAAATCCTGAACCAATATGTTGCGGTTGCGCGACGAAAGCCCCGCCTTGTCCGTCTCGATCATCGAAAGGGCTGCCTTGCCGATGCCAAGTCGCTGTGCAAGTTGTTCTTGGGTCATCCCGAGTTGCTTGCGTATCAATTTTACCCGTTCGTTCATGGCTGTGCTATCGGAAAATATTATAATAAAAAATTGTACTAAGCTGTATCAAAATTCAATTTTTGAATATATCTTTGCCTTGCAAAGTTAAGCAATTTATTCTTTCGCGCAAATCATCTATTCAAAAAAAACGTTGGTTTTCTGTTATGTATCCTGTTTCATCCGAACTTTACCGGCAGGTCGCGGCGTTTCTCGCGCAAGCCGTCGGCGGCCGCAGCTATTTTTCGGGGTCGGTCGAGGGCGAGACGGAGGGCGCCGCGTGGCGCCTGACGGCTTCGGTTATCGTCTATCGTCGCCGCGTTTCGCAGCCCGAGGGCACCGCCGAGCCGATTTCCGACCTCGTGCCCGTGTGGTGGGAGTTTCACACTTTCGCGGCCGACGGGGAGGTGCCGAACGACTTTTCGTTCGGCGAAATCCGGGACCTTTTCCGGAGTTTATAGCTGGGGCATGTGTGTGCGTGTTTTCCCGCGGCGCCCGGCTCGCGCCCATAGCACTACTGCCCCAGGCGGGCCCGCGAATGGCTGCAACGGAAGAGGGCATACTCGTGAGAATGGTGGAATTTTGCCTGCCGGAGGAAATTATAGTCCGTAAAGTAAGATGCAGCCGGGCATATTCATCTGCGGCGGCTGGGCCGGACGCATCTCCGATGCGAGCCGCCGCAGATGGCAACGCAAGGCGTTGCAGGAAATTGTGAATAATGTATAGTTAATAAGGAATAAATGTCATGTGGAGCGAGCGTCGGTTCGTCTTGCGACCTCCTCAGAATGACAGAGGGGCACCTCTGATGATATACTGCTTTTCACTCTTTATCTTTTTTTGAGTTCCGGCTCTTTCCCGCCTTTCGGGCGCGGCGCCGCCCGCCGGAACCACTCAGACGAACCCGCCCGCCGCGGCGCCGCGCAGAGGGTTCAAAAATCGTACTTTCATGAATCGTCCATCCGATTTTTCCTCTGCGGGACACTCTCCCGCAGAGGTTTTTGTTTCTCCGGCCGCTGCGGCCGCAAGTTCCGCCGAACCAATTCCCTCCGAATTTGCCGGACCTGCCGGAGCCGGACATCCTGCCCCCTCGTTCGCCGATTTCGCGCTGGCGGTCTATCCTTTCCTGGAGTTGCAGCCGTTCCACCGCGCTTATTACCGCGTCCTGGAGGCGTTCGCCCGCGGGCAGGTCCGGCGGCTCATCGTCACCATGCCGCCCCAGCACGGCAAGAGCGTGGGAGCCACTACGCTGCTGCCCGCCTACATCCTCGGGGCCGACCCCGATTGCCGTGTCGCCATCGCTTCCTATTCGGGGGCCCTGGCGTCGAAATTCAACCGCCGCGTCCAGCGCATCCTCGAATCGCGCGAGTACGGCGATATTTTCCCCGCCACCACCATCAAGTGCGGCAACAAGCCGCCCAACTACATCCGCACGGCCGACGAGGTCGAAATCGTCGGATACCGGGGCGGTCTGCTGTCGGTCGGGCGCGAGGGGTCGCTCACCGGCAACCGCGTCGACTGCTTCGTGCTCGACGACCTCTACAAGGACGCCCTCGAAGCCAATTCGCCCATCATCCGCGCCAATTGCTGGGAGTGGTACACCTCGGTCGTGCGCACCCGTATGCACAATGCTTCGCGCGAGCTCATCGTCTTTACGCGCTGGCACGAGGAGGACCTGATAGGCACCATCATGCAGCGCGAAAAGGTGGTTGCGCTGCGGCGCTGGGAGCAGCTCGGCACCTTGCGGCACGACGAGTGGCTCCACCTCAATTTCGAGGCGCTCAAGGTGTCGCCCTCCTCCGAACTCGATCCCCGGCGGCCGGGCGAGGCGCTGTGGGAGATGCAGCACGGTGCGGCCTTGCTCGCGGCCAAGCGGCGGCTCGACCCGTTGCAGTTCGAGGCCATGTACCAGGGGCATCCGTCGGCCCGCGAGGGACTGCTGTACGGCAACGGGTTCGCCGAGTACGATTTTCTGCCGCGCGAAATCGTGCGCTACGGCAACTATACCGACACGGCCGACACGGGCGATGATTATCTGTGCTCGCTCTCCTATGCGGTCGACGCCGACGGGATCGTCTATGTCACCGACGCCGTTTATTCGCGCGAGCCGATGGAGACGACCGAGACCCAGGTGGCCGAAATGCTGGTCCGGTCAGGTACGCGGCAGGCCGCTGTCGAGAGCAACAACGGCGGCCGGGGGTTCGCCCGCGCGGTGCAGCGGCTCGCGCCCGACGTGCGGGTCGAGTGGTTCCACCAGCATGGCAACAAGGAGGCCCGCATCCTCTCCAACGCGGCGACCGTGCTGCACCTGCTGCGCTTCCCGCGCGACTGGCGGCTGCGGTGGCCCGAGCTCCACGGCCATCTGACCGCTTACCGGCGCCAGTTCCGGGCCAACCGCTGGCACGATGCCCCCGACGTGCTTACGGGAATCGTCGAACGCGAGCTGACCGACGAGCGCCGCAGAACGCGCAGTGTTAAGTTTTTGTGAAATTGTTCTTGAGTGCCGAATTTTTCGGCCGAAAATACCTATCTTTGGCCCGGAACTTATTCAAGAACGAATAAATGAAAACACTGAAAATCGGAAATTTATGCGCCTCGGTCCCCATCGTGCAGGGCGGTATGGGCGTAGGCATATCCCTGGCAGGGCTCGCTTCGGCCGTGGCCAGCGAGGGCGGCATCGGGGTGATTTCGTCGGCCGGGCTCGGCGTCATCTACGGTTCGCGCCCCGCCGACTACCGCGAAGCCTCGATTCGCGGACTGAAAGAGGAGCTGCGCAAGGCCCGCGAAGCGACGCGCGGCATCATCGGCGTCAACGTCATGGTGGCCATGTCCAACTTCGCCGACATGGTGCGCACGGCCATCGCCGAGAAGGCCGACATCATCTTTTCGGGGGCCGGGCTGCCGCTCAGCCTGCCGTCGTTTCTGCCCGAGGGTGCCCGGACCAAGCTGGCGCCCATCGTCTCGTCGGCACGCGCTGCCGCGCTGCTGTGCCGCAAATGGTTCGAGGAGTACCGCTATGTGCCCGACGCCATCGTGGTGGAGGGTCCCAAGGCGGGCGGACACTTGGGCTACAAGCGCGAGCAGATAGACGATTCGCACTATTCGCTCGAAACGCTGGTGCCCGAAATCGTGGCGGAGGTGTCGAAATTCGGCGCCGAGCACGACTGCCATATTCCCGTCATCGCGGGCGGCGGCATCTACACGGGCGAGGACATCTACCGCATCATGGAGCTGGGTGCCGAGGGGGTGCAGATGGGCACGCGCTTTGTCACCACCAACGAGTGCGACGCCGACCCGGCGTTCAAGCAAAGCTACATCGACGCCCGCCGCGAGGACATCGAAATCATCGAAAGTCCCGTCGGGATGCCGGGCCGGGCGCTGCGCAGTTCGTTCCTCGACCGGGTCAGGGAGGGGCTGAAGCGGCCCAAGGCCTGTCCGTTCGACTGCATCAAGACCTGCGACGTGACGCACAGCCCCTATTGCATCATGCTGGCGCTCTACAACGCCTTCAAGGGCAAGTTGCAGAACGGCTACGCTTTCTGCGGCGCCAACGCCTGGCGTGCCGAGAAAATCCAGTCGGTCCGCGAGCTGATGTCGTCGCTGAGTGCCGAATACGATTCCTTTGCGCAGAAAATCAAAGGTTTGGCAAGATAGAGGCGCATCCTTTCCCCGGTTCGGCGCGGCTGCTTCGGCGGCCGCGCTTTTTCGTGCCTTGGGGCGTCAGAGCGGGTGCGGACGACTCGTCCGGAGTACGGGGCGAAATGATTGTTCCGTGAAATTTCGCGGCGGCAGGGCCCGGCGTCAGAAAAGCGGCGGGCGGCGGAAAGGCGTCAGAAAAGCGTCGGATGCGGCGTCGGCTCCAAGGTGCGGAGGTAGTCGAAAATCTGCCGGTTGTCGTGCATGATGCCGTGGCGTTCGCATTCGGCATGGAATATGGCCGTCAGCCGTTCGTTGTCGGAGCTCGCGAGGGCATAGCGGTTGCCGAAAGTGCGGATGTAGCGCTCTTTCATGCCGGGAAAAAGCCGGTCGAGCCGGTCGTAGAAGTAGTCGCGGCTGCCCTCGCGCAGGGTCATGCCCATGCCGAAGCAGACGATGCCGCGCACGCGGGCTTCGATGCAGTAGTCGAGCACGCCGCGCAGGTTCTCCTCGGTGTCGTTGATGAAAGGCAGGACGGGCGTGAGCCACACGACGGTGGGGATGCCGGCGTCGCGCAGGGTTTTCAGCGCCCCGAAGCGCTCGCGCGTGGTGCTGACGTTGGGTTCTATCCGGCGGCAGAGGGCCTCGTCGCGGGTGGTGAGGGTCATCTGCACCACGCACTTGGCCTTGCGGTGGATGCTGCGCAGCAGGTCGAGGTCGCGCAGCACGCGGGCCGACTTGGTGATGAGCGTGAAGCCGAAGCCGTAGCGGTCGGCCAGCTCCAGGGTCCGGCGGACAAGGCGGAACTCCTCTTCGAGCGGAATGTATGGGTCGGTCATCGAGCCGGTGCCCAGCATGCAGCGGGTGCGCCGGCGACGGAGCGCTTGTTCGAGCAGTTCCGCGGCGTTGGCCTTGACCTCTACGTCGTCGAACGGGTGGTCGAAACCGTAGCAGGCGCTGCGCGAGTCGCAGTAGATGCAGCCGTGGGTGCAGCCGCGGTAGAGGTTCATGCCGTTTTGCGGCGACAGGATCGTCCTGGCCTCGACCGTGTGCATGGCTACAGCTCCCCGAGCCGTGCTTCGGGTGCGACGTCGAGGGTCGAGAATTCGCCGTTGCGATAGCGGTAGTAGCCCGTCATGGCAATCATCGCGGCGTTGTCGGTCGTGAACTTGAATTCCGGCAGGAAGGTCCGCCAGCCGCGTTTGCGGCCCTCGGCCACGATGCCGTTGCGCAGGCCCGAGTTGGCCGATACGCCCCCCGCGATGGCAATGTCGCGGATGCCCGTTTGCTTCGACGCTTTGACGAGTTTGTCCAGCAGGATGCTCACAATCGTGTGTTGCAGCGACGCGCAAAGGTCGGCCTTGCGGCGCTCGATGAATTCAGGGTCGGCCGCCACGCGGTCGCGCAGCGTGTAGAGGAACGAGGTCTTCAGCCCCGAGAAGGAGTAGTCGAGCCCCTCGATGCGGGGCCGGGCAAAGCGGAACGCTTCGGGGTCGCCCTCCTTGGCCAGCCTGTCGATGACCGGGCCGCCCGGGTAGGGCAGTCCCATCACTTTGGCACACTTATCGAAGGCTTCGCCTGCGGCGTCGTCGATGGTCGTGCCGATGATTTCCATCGCCAGCGGCGAATCTACCCGGACGATCTGCGTGTGGCCGCCGCTTACCAAAAGACACAGGAACGGAAATTCGGGGTGGGGCAGCGTCCGGTCCGGCAGGTCGATGAAGTGCGACAGGATGTGGCCTTGCAGGTGGTTGACCTCGACCATCGGGATGTTGCCCGCTATGGAGAGCCCTTTGGCGAACGACACGCCCACCAGGAGCGAGCCCACCAGTCCGGGGCCGCGCGTGAAGGCGATGGCGTCCACGTCGCCGATTCCGACGCCCGCTTCCCGCAGCGCCGTGTCCACTACCGGGACGATGTTCTGTTGGTGGGCGCGCGACGCCAGTTCGGGAATCACTCCGCCGTACTTCACGTGTACGGCCTGCGAGGCGATGACGTTCGACAGCAGGACGTTGTTGCGCAGCACGGCGGCCGAGGTGTCGTCGCACGAGGATTCGATGCCGAGTATGGTAATATCCATCGGGTTTTTCGTTTTTTAACCAATAATAGTTAAATTTGCAGGTTATAACGGCTATTCGTGCACAAAGGTATAAAAATATTGGGAAAGGTGTTGCTGGCGATCGTTCTGACGGTCGTCTTGCTCCCTTTTGCGCTGTCGCTGCTGCTGGGTGTTCCTGCCGTGCAGAACTTCGTCGTGCACAAGGCCGCCGGGGTCGTCTCTTCCAAGTTGGAAACCACGGTCGCTATCCGGCACGTCGACATCGGGTGGTTCGGCAAGGCCAAGATAGAGGGTTTCTATGTCGAGGATTACCAGCGCGATACGCTCCTTTACGTCGACCGGCTCGATGCCTACCTCACCCGGCTCGGGATTTTCGGCGGCGGGCTCGTCTTCAGCCGTGCCGAGATTTCCGGCGCCAAGCTCTGCCTGCGCGAGACCCCCGACGGCGGGATGAACATCCGGCAGATCGTTAGCAGGCTTTCGGACCCCGACCGTCCCAAGAAAGGCAATTTCAACCTCGCGCTGCGCAAGGCTTCCATCGTCGGCATGGAGCTGTGCCTTGAGCGGCAGCAGCACCGCAATCCCCCCTACGGCATCGACTTCGGCCACATGCACCTCTCGGACATGACCGCCTACGTCGACGACTTCACCATCGACGGCTACACCATCTACGCCACCATCGCCTCCCTTTCGGCGCGCGAGCGCAGCGGGTTCGTCCTCGACCGCCTGTCGGGGCGGTTCTACCTGGTCAGCGGGTGTCTCGGGTTCGAGGAGACCACCATCCTCACCGCCCGGTCGCACCTGTCGATTCCCTATGTGTCGCTGGTCGGCAATTCGTGGGCGGACTACAAGAATTTCATCGGCGAGGTGCAGCTCGACGGAGCCTTGCGCCATTCTTCGCTTTCGTCCGACGACCTGGCTTTCTTCGCGCCGCAGCTCCGTGGGTGGCATACGCTTTTCAGCGAAGTCAACGCCGATTTCACCGGCACGGTCGCCGATTTCGAGGCCGAGCTCCGCAACATGCGCATCGGCACAGGCACTTCGCTCGCGGCCACGGCCAAGATAACCGGACTGCCCGACATCCGCCGTACACGCTTCGAGCTGGACATTCCGCGGCTCGTCACCACGGCCGACGAGATGGAGTTGCTGGCCCGCAACATCGGGCATACGGAGCTGCCCTCCGCGCTCTCCGCCATGCTCGGCCGGGCCGGGCGGTTCGGGCTCAACGCCCGTTTCAGCGGCCTGCTTTCGTCGTTCGACCTCCGGGCCGCACTCGCCACGGGGGTAGGCAATGTCGACCTGAACCTCGCCATGAAGCCCCTCGGGGGCGGGCGCAGTGCGTTGCAGGGCGATCTCTCGGCCCGGCGCTTCCGGCTGGGCGAGCTGCTCGGCCGCCGCAGCCTGCTGGGCGATGCGACGCTCACCGCCGCCGTCAACGGGTCGGTGGGCCGGGGAGTGACCGACGCCATGGTCGTCGGCAACGTGTCGCAGTTGGAGTTCCGGGGCTATACCTACGATTCGCTCCGGCTCGACGGCCGTCTGCGCAACCGCGGGTTCGACGGCCTGGTCACGGCGCGCGACCCCAACCTCGATTTCGATTTCGCCGGTGCCGTCGACTTCAACGGCGCCGTTCCCCATTACGATTTCACGCTCGACCTGCGGCGTGCCGACCTGGCGGCGCTGCACGTCAATCAGCGCGATTCGGTGTCGGTGCTCGCCGCCCGGGTCGAGGCCAACGCCGGAGGGCGGACGCTCGACGACCTGAACGGTGTTATCCGCGTCACCGACGCGTCCTACCGCTACAACGACAAGGTCGTCGAGACCCGCAGCGCTGTGGTCACGGGCGAGAATTCGGCCCACAGCAAGTTCATCGAACTGCGTTCGGACTTCGCCGACGTCACGTTCCGGTCCAAGACCAGCTACCGCACCGTCTTCGAGTACCTGCGCCAGAGCGCCTGGAAATACCTGCCCCTGCTCGGCAAGGAGCGGCGGGGCGCCCGGTCCGCGACGCACGAAACCGCCGTGCCCGACGATTATTCGCTCCTGTCGGTCTATATCCGCGATTTCAATCCTGTGGCCGACGCCGTGTCGTCGGGATTGCAGATTGCCGACGGGTCGTCGTTGCAGCTGCTCTTCAACCCCGCCAGCGACCAGCTTTCGCTCAAGGCCGATTCGGAATTTATCGAGCGTAAGCGGCTGTTGGCTACGCGGCTGAACATCAATGCGTCCAACCGCGGCGATTCGCTCACCGTCTACGGTTCGGCCGAGGACCTCTACGCCGGACCGCTCCACCTGCCCCATTTTTCGGTCATGGGCGGGGCCAAGCAGAACCGCATGCAGCTTTCGACCGGATTCGAGGATTCCCTGCGGCGTTTTTCGGGGTTGGTGAGCGTGCGCGCCGAGGCCGACGACCGGAGCGACGGCGGACGGGTCGTCGACCTGCGGATTCTGCCCTCGCACATCACGCGCGACGACAAGCGGTGGCAGATTTTCGCCAACCGCATTCAGATAGACACCTCCCGCGTGCTTATCGACCGTTTCTTCGTCTCCCACCGCAACCAAAGTCTTCTGCTCGACGGCGTCGCTTCGCGCAGCCGCGACGATTCGCTCACGCTGCGCCTGCACAATTTCGACATCGCCCCTCTCTCGCAGATCGTCGAGCGGATGGGCTACCTGGTCGAGGGGCGCACCAACGGCGGGGCTACCATGAAGTCCGTGCTGCGCGGCGGGGAGTTCCATGCCGACATCGAGGTCGATTCCTTAGAGGTCAACGACATCCCCGGGCCGCCGCTGAGGTTGGTTTCGCGCTGGGACTTCGCCCGCAACCGCGCCCGCATGACGGTGCTCAACCGGGCCAAGCACGATACGCTCGTGCGGGGTTACTTCGCCCCCGACCGGATGCGCTATTACGCCCGCATGAACGTCGACAGCCTCGACATGGGGTTGCTCGACCCGGTGCTTGCGGGGGTCGTTTCGTCGACACAGGGGGTCGCGTCGGCCGAGCTCGTCGTGCAGGGCGAGCGCCGCAAGGCCGAACTTACCGGGCAGATACGTGCCCGGGGGCTCGCTACGACGGTCGACTTCACGCAGGTGCGCTACCGCGTGCCCGAAGCCGTGCTCGACGTCAGGGGCAACCGTTTCCGGGCCGCGAACGTCCCGGTCTACGACCCCGAGGGCAACCGTGGGCGGCTCGATGTCGACCTCAATCTTCAGCACCTTTCCAACATCGCCTACGACCTGCGGGTGGCGCCCGACGAAATGTTGGTGCTCAACACCACGGCCGACGACAACGACTTCTTCTTCGGGCGCGTCTACGCGTCCGGCATGGCCCGCATCGCGGGCGACAAGGGGCAGGTCAGCATGGACATCGCCGCCCGCACCGACGACGATTCGTTCTTCTCGATGCCGCTTTCCAGCAAGTCCAATATCTCCTACGCCGATTTCGTCGTCTTCGAGAAGCCCGCCGAGGTCGATACGCTCGACAAGGTCATGCGCAAGAAGATGCTGTTCGAGCGGCGCCGCGACCGCAAGGACAAGCAGGACAGCCGCATGAACATCGCCCTTGCGCTCGACGTGCGGCCCAACGTGGAGGTCGAGATCGCCGTGTCGGGCAACGCCGTCCGGGCGCGCGGCGAGGGTACGCTCAACCTCCAGATCGACCCGCGGTCCAACGTTTTCGAGATGTACGGCGACTACACCATCCGCGAGGGTACCTACCAGCTTTCGCTGCAAAATATCATCAACAAGCGCTTCACCATCGAGAACGGTTCCACTATCCAGTGGACCGGGGCGCCGATGAACGCCATGCTCGACATCAATGCCGTCTACAAGCTCAAGGCGTCGCTGCAACCGCTGTTGCAGCAGTTGTTCCAGAACACAGCCGAGAACAAGGCCGGCACCGACCGGTCGGTGCCCGTCGAGTGCGTCATCCACCTCGGCGACCGGCTCTCCAATCCGTCGGTCGGCTTCGAGGTCCATGTGCCTTCGTCCGATCCCGAGACGCAGACGCTGATAGCCAATGCGCTGGCCACGCCCGAATCGACCAACATGCAGTTCCTCTACCTGTTGTTGTTCAACAGCTTCCTGGCCGAGAACAACGCCGCATCGGGTTCCGACATCGGCGCTTCGGTCTCGGCGGCCACGGGGCTGGAGTTCCTCTCCAACCAGTTGAGCAACTGGCTTTCGATGAGCGACTACAACCTGATGATCCGCTACCGGCCCAAGTCCGAGCTCACGGGCGAGGAGGTCGATTTCGGGCTCTCCAAGAGTCTTATCGACGACCGGCTGCTCGTCGAGGTCGAGGGCAATTACTTGATAGACAACAAGCAGGCGGTCAACAATTCCGTCTCCAACTTCATGGGCGAGGCCTATGTGACCTATCTCATCGACCGGGCCGGAGCCCTCAAGCTCAAGGCTTTCACCCAGACTATCGACCGTTTCGACGAGAACCAGGGTTTGCAGGAGACCGGCATCGGTGTCTATTATAAGGAGGACTTCAACAATTTCCGCGACCTGCGGCGCCGCGTCCGCGAGCGTTTCACCAACAAGCAGCGGCAGGCCCGCCGTGCCGCGCGCCGCGCCGAAAGGGCGGAACAGGCCGCACGGGCTGCGCGGGAGAACCCGCCCGAGCCGGGGTTCGACGAGGAGCCCATCGAGGAGGACGACATCGAATTCGACAGATAAGGAAAAAACTTAAATAAATTTCACTACGTTATGATTCGTTTTTTGCAGGCTGCCGGGGCGGCGGCCATCAGTGAGGAGACCCGCATGGGGTTGTGGACCTTGTTCGTCAAGGGCGGTTGGTTGATGTGGCCCTTGTTGGTGCTGGGCGGCGTGACGATTTTCATCTTCGTCGAGCGTTTTCTGGCCATCCGCCGCGCTTCGGTCCTCGACATGAATTTCATGAACCGCATCCGCGATTACATTTCCGACGGCAAGATTGCCATCGCCGTGAGCTTGTGCCGCAAGACCGATACCCCCATCGCCCGCATGATAGAGAAGGGCATCGGGCGCATCGGGCGGCCCATGAGCGACGTGCAGACCGCCATCGAGAACGTCGCCAATCTGGAGGTTTCCAAGCTCGAAAACGGCCTGCCGTTCCTGGCCACTATCGCCGGCGGCGCTCCGATGATCGGTTTCCTCGGCACGGTGCTCGGCATGGTCCGCACGTTCATGGACATGTCGGCCGCAGGCGGTACCGTCGACCTCGGGCTGCTTTCGAGCGGCATGTACGTCGCCATGGTCACCACGGTCATGGGTCTTATCGTCGGCATCCCTGCTTATTTCGGCTATAATTATCTCGTCGCACGCATCGAGAAGCTCGTGTTCCAGATGGAGGCCAATTCCATCGCGTTCATGGACATTCTCAACCAGCCCGTTCAAAAGTAGTTCGTCATGGCCATCAAACACGGTTCCAAGGTCGACAAGTCGTTTTCGGCTTCGTCCATGACCGACCTCATGTTCCTCTTGCTGTTGTTTCTGTTGATTGCCACAACGCTCATCAACCCCAACGCCTTGAAGCTCATGTTGCCCAAAAGCTCCAACCAGCTCAAGGACAAGGCCGTCACCACGGTCTCCATCCAGCAGGTCGGCACGGCCTACAATTATTACGTCGAGCTGGAGCGGGTTGACGGTTTGCAGGGCGTAGAGCAGGCTTTGCAGTCACGGCTTGAGGGGCAGAAGGAGCCCACCGTGTCGCTGCATTGCGACAAGACGGTGGCTGTCGACGAGGTCGTCAAGGTCATGAATATCGTCAACAGAAACGGGTATCGCCTGATTCTGGCGACAACAGCTAATTAGGCATGTTTCCCGATTCCCGCGACAGGGTGCCCCGGTGGGCGGCGATTGCGGCGTTGGTGTGCTACGCCGCCGGGCTGGCAGCCGCCTTTTGGTGGGTGTCGTTCGGCTTCGCCGTGACGGTCCGGCCCGCCGACACCATCTTCGTCGAGTTCGTCGAGCCGCAGCCCGAGCGTCCCCGGCCCACCGAGGCCGCCGCCGAGCCGAGGACGCACGACGAGCCCTCCAACGTCGAGCGTTCGGCCCAGGTCTCCGGCGACGCGCAGGTTTCCCGCTCGCCCAATCCGCGTGCCCTCTTCAATATGAACAAGAGCGGCACCGAGCCCGCCGATACCGGCAATCCCCACGTGCGCGAGGGGCGGCAGCAGGACGCCGGGCAGGGCCCCGGGTCGAGTTACGAGGGGCTCGATCAGGTCGACAAGGGGTTGCAGGGGCGCGGTCTGGTCGGCAATCTGCCGCGGCCCGCTTATCCCGGCGACCGGAGCGGCAAGATCGTTGTGCGGGTGGTCGTGGGGCCCAAAGGCAACGTCACCAGCGCCGCCTTCGAGCCCAAAGGGTCGACCGTCGGCGACCCCGGGCTCATCGAGGCCGCCCTCGCCGCCGCGCGCAAGGCCCGGTTCACCGAGAGCAGCGCCGCCGTGCAGGGCGGTACGATTACTTATGTTTTCAGCATGCAATGATTTCCGTTATGAAGTTGTTTCGGTTTTTACTCGTTTTCGTCCTTTTGCTCGGAGGGGCTTTTCCCGGCCGGGCTCAGACGCCGTGCGAACAGCCTGCCGAGAAGCAGGGGGCCCGGCTCGTCCTGCCCGTCGCCGCGCATAATTTCGGCGATGTCGCGCGTAAGGGCGGCAGTCTCGTGCACGATTTCGTCTTCCGCAACGAGGGTTCGGCTCCGCTGGTCATCGTCCGCGTGCTCACTTCGTGTTCGTGTTTCAAGGCCACGTTTCCCAAGCGGCCCGTTCCGCCCGGGGGCGAGGGGATCGTCCGCGTCACTTACGAGCCGCTCAAAAGCGAGCCCGGGACTTTCAGCAAGGTCTTGCAGATTTATTCCAATTCCGTCACGGGCCGCGAGGTGATAACCGTGCAGGGCAATTCCATCGAATAACCATGTCAGTCCTTCTCTTCTCCAATGCCACCGTCCTGCCGATGACAGGCAGTGAGCCGCACACTTTTTGCGGTTCCGTCGGCGTCGTCGGCAACCGCATCGCGCTGGTCTCCGCCGACCCCGCGGCCGAAACCGCTTTCCGGCTCGCGCATCCCGACGCCCGGGTCTTCGATTGCCGCGGCAGGCTCCTCATGCCCGGGCTCGTCGACACGCATTGCCACGCCGCCATGACCTTGCAGCGCAGTTATGCCGACGACATCCCCCTCATGGCGTGGCTCCACGACCGTATCTGGCCTTTCGAGGCCCGGCAGACGGCCGACGACGTGGTGCTGGGCATGACCCTCGGCATCGCCGAGATGCTGTTGGGCGGCGTCACGTCGTTCGTCGACATGTATTACTTCGAGAACCGCTGCGTCGAGACGGTCGACAGGCTCGGTATCCGCGCCATGCTTGGGTGCAATTACTTCGACACCAACGTCGGGGAGGTCATGCCGCAGATCGAGGAGGCCGCCCGGCTCGCCGCCGGACGCGACCGCATCCGCATCGCCGTGGCTCCCCACGCGGCTTATACCGTTTCGGCCGACAACCTCACGCGCGGCAAGGCGCTGGCCGATAAGCTCGGCCTGCATCTGATGACCCATATCGCCGAGACGCAGGACGAAACCGCCATTCTGCGCGAGCGTTACGGCACCACTCCGGTCCGTTACCTCGATTCGCTGGGGCTGCTCGACAAGCGGACCATCGGCGCCCACTGCGTGTGGGTCGACGACGAGGAGATAGCCATCCTGGCCGAACGTGGTGTCACCGTGTCGCACAATCCGCAGAGCAACATGAAGATCTCAAGCGGCGTGGCGCCCGTGCAGAAGATGCTCCGGGCCGGGGCGCTCGTCACCGTCGCTACCGACGGACCTTGTTCCAACAACGACCTCGACATGTTCGAGGAGCTGCGCACGGCGGCTTTCTTGCAGAAGTCGGCCACGGCCGATCCGCTCGCGCTGCCCGCTTACGAGGCGTTGCGCATGGCCACGGTCAACGGGGCCCGGGCCATGGGCCGCGAGGGCGAGCTCGGCATCGTGCAGGAGGGGGCTTTGGCCGACCTCATCGTGGTCGATTTGCAGAAACCCCACCTCCAGCCCCTCCACGACGTGGTTTCCAATCTTGTTTATTGCGGCAAGGCGTCCGACGTCGAAACGGTCGTCGTCGACGGGCGCGTGCTCGTCGAGGGGCGGCGGTTGCTCGGGGTCGACCTCCCGCAGTTGTTCCGCGATGTCGACGCTGCCGTCCGCCGGATTATTAATGGATAAAGGCCGTTGCTATCCTGGTTGTCATTCTGAGGAGCCCCTCCCTTTGTCATTCTGAGGAGCCTTTCCCATTGTCATTCTGAGGAGCGCAGCGACGAAGAATCTATCTTTGAGCAGTCAATCGAAAAAATCATGCAGATTTCCCAAGCCGAATTCAAGTGTTCGTCCGAGCGCATTTCGCAGGTGCCCAAGGACGATTTGCGCGACATCGCCTTCATCGGCCGCAGCAACGTCGGCAAGTCGTCGCTCATCAACATGCTGACCAACCGCACCGGGTTGGCCAAGGTCTCCGGTACGCCGGGCAAGACGCGCTTGGTCAACCATTTCTGCATCGACAGGGCGTGGTACCTCGTCGACCTGCCCGGCTACGGCTATGCCCGCACTTCCAAGACCCAGCGCGGCGAGTTCTCCAAGCTGATTACCGATTACGTTCTGCGGTGCGAAAAGCTCCATTTCCTGTTCGTGCTCGTCGACATCCGGCTCGAGCCGCAGAAAATCGACCTGCGTTTCATCGAGATGCTGGGGCAGAACGGGGTGCCGTTCGGCATCATCTTCACCAAGGCCGACAAGCTCTCGCCGACCCAGGCCCGGCGCAGCGTCGAGCGTTTCCGCGGCGCCCTGGCCGAGCAGTGGGAGGAGTTTCCGCCCATGTTCGTCTCTTCGTCGGCCAAGGGGGCCGGGCGCGAGGAAATCCTCGCGTTCATCGGCCAGTGTCTCGGCGGTTGACCGTTTGTTGAAAAAACTCTCTCGCCGGGGCGTTTTTTCGGTTTTCTTATACTATTTTTGCAACGCTTTTGCACCACTAAACCCAACGATCCGCTATGGCAATCCACAAAATCAAGATTTTCGCGGGCCGCGCATCCGAATACCTGGCCTCCAAAATCGCCGCCAGCTTCGGTACCACGGTCGGCCAGTCCGAGGTGCTCCGGTTCAGCGACGGCGAATTCCAGCCCTGTTTCAACGAGTCGATACGCGGCTGCACGGTCTTCATCGTCCAGTCGACCTTTCCGCCGACGGACAACCTCATGGAGCTGCTGATGATGGTCGACGCCGCCAAGCGCGCTTCGGCCCACCAGGTCGTCGCCGTGATGCCTTACTTCGGGTGGGCCCGGCAGGACCGCAAGGACCGTCCGCGCGTGCCCATCGGGGCCAAGCTCGTGGCCAACATGCTCAAGGCCGCGGGTGCCGACCGCATCATGACCATGGACCTGCACGCCGACCAGATACAGGGGTTCTTCGACGTGCCCGTCGACGCGCTCTACGCCAGCGGCATCTTCGTGCCTTATATCCGCAGTCTCAATATCGAAGACCTCTCCATCGCCGCGCCCGACATGGGGGGTGCCAAGCGCGCCAACACCTACGCCAAGCTGTTGGGTACGCCTATCATCATTTCGCATAAGGAGCGCGCCAAGGCCAATGTCGTCGGCAAGATGACGGCCATCGGCGAGGTCGAAGGGCGCAACATCCTCATCGTCGACGACATGATCGACACCGCCGGGACCATCTGCATGGCCGCCGACATGCTCATGGCGCGCGGTGCCAAGAGCGTTCGGGCCGCTATCACGCACCCCGTGCTCTCGGGGCCCGCTTACGAGCGCATCAACGACAGCGCCTTGCAGGAAGTCATCGTCACCGATACCATTCCGCTCAATCCCGATAAGAACCTGCATAAGTTCACGGTGCTCACCGTCGCCGACCTCTTCGCCGACGTCATCGAGCGCGTGCATAATTACAAGGAGATTTCCTCCATCTTCTTCAAGTAGGAGGGTTCTCCGCACAATGAAAGAGCCGCTGCTTTTGCAGCGGCTCTTTCGTTACTTCAGCGGGCTGTCCGGTTCGCGGGCCATGACCATGTAGAACATGCGGTCGAGGAACGCCGGGGCGAATTTCTTCACCAAGTGCGTCGCACGCCCTTCGGCTTCCATCAGGCACAGGCGTTTGCGGCGCTGCACGCCCTTGGCGATGATGCGCGCCACTTCGGCCGCCGTCATCATCTTCGCTTCGTTGCGCGGCGTCTCGCCTTGCTGCGTTCCGTCGGCCGTCAGCGCCGAGAAACGTACGTTCGAGGCCGTGAATCCCGGGCAGGCTATCATCACATGAAGCCCTTTCTTCAGGTTTTCGATGCGCAGCGTCTCCAGGAATCCCGTCATCGCGTACTTCGACGCCGAGTAGCCCGTGCGGCCCGGCAGTCCGTGCAGTCCCGCTACCGACGAAACGCCCACGATCGAGCCTTTCGACGCCTGGAGGTAGGGCAGGGCGTATTTGCAGCAGTTGACCGTGCCCCAGAAGTTCACATCCATCAGCCGGTGCAGTACTTCGAGGTCCACATCGTCGAACAGCGCCCGCATCGAGAGCCCCGCGTTGCAGATGAGTACGTCCACTCCGCCGAATTCGCGTACCGCCGTCGCGATCAGTTCGCGGCATTCTTCCGGTCGGGTCACGTCCGCCCCGCAGTAGGCCGCCTGCCCGCCCCGGGCGCGGATTTCGCCTGCTATGAGTTGCAGTTTCTGTATGTTCCGGGCGCCCATGACCACCCGCGCGCCGCGCGCCGCGAATTCGCGGGCCAGCGCTTCGCCGATTCCCGACGAAGCCCCCGTCACTACGACGGTCTTGTTCGTAAAGTCTTTCATTGTGGGTCGTTTATTTCTGTTTGCAGATTGTCGTATGCCAGGCGCACCCCTTCCGGCAGGGTCGGGTCGGTCGCCGCGTGCAGGCCGATTTCGTGGGACATGTGCGTCAGGTAGGCTTCGCGCGGGCCGACACGGCGGATAAGGGCCAGCGCTTCGTCGACGTTGAAGTGCGAATCGTGCGGCGCAAACCGCAGTGCGTTGACTACCAGTACTTCCACGCCTTGCAGCTTCGCGATTTCGCGGTCGTCTATCGTCTTGAAGTCGGTCAGATAGGCCAGTTTCCCGATGCGGTATCCCGTCACCCCGAAGCGCGGCGAGTGGTGCCCGGCTATCGGCACTATCCGCACTCCCTGGACCTCGAACGGCTGCGCCGGGTCGATTTCGTGCAGCGCGATTTCCGGCACTCCGCGGTATTTGTCCTGCGCGAATGCGTAGTCGAAATCCTTGCGCACCACGGCCGCCGCAGCCGGTGCCGCGTAGATGTCGACCCGGTGTACCGTCGGCGGGTAGTCCACGAAGTTGAACGCCCGCACGTCGTCCAGCCCGCCCGTGTGGTCCTTGTGTTCGTGGGTCAGCAGGATGGCATCTATGCGGCGCACGCCCGTGCGGAGCATCTGGGCACGGAAGTCCGGGCCCGCGTCGATGACCAGCCGTTTGCCCCCGGTCTCGACCATCGCCGAGGTCCGCAGGCGGTTGTCGCGCGGGTCTTCCGACCGGCATACCGCGCAGCGGCACCCGATAACCGGCACCCCTTGCGAGGTTCCTGTGCCCAAGAATGTCAGTTTCATAGTTGCAAAGATAAAGATAAAGACGGTTAATTTGTCAAGCGTGCCCCTATTTATCCGTGTTTCCCGGAGCTATCCGCATGGAAATCTGAATTAAAGCAATATCTTTGCACCTTGCGGCGTTGTGTCGTATGCGGGGCTTGTTTTTTGCAGCTCCGGCCGGCAGGTGCCGACAGAGAAGATAAAGAATCGGTCTTATTAATTTGTGCATGATGAATCAGCAAAAGGAGATCCGGCCCGAGAAGCTGTTGTTGCAGACTTACGCCGGTTATGCGCGGCGGGCGGGCGGCGGCCTGGCCCGGTGGTTCCGGGGGATTTCGCCGCGGTTGAAGCGTTGGGTCGCAGGGGCGGTTTGTGTCGTGGTCCTCGGCGTCTTCTCGGTCGTCTACGTGCTGCGGCACCGGCCCGTGGCCGAGATGTTGCCCGTCGTGGCCGTCGAGCCCGTCGTCACGCAGGACGTCAATGTCTACGGCGAGTATGTGGGGCGTATTCGCGCCCAGCAGTTCGTCGAAATCCGCGCCCGCGTCGAGGGTTACCTCGAACGGATGCTCTTCGCCGAGGGTACCTATATCAATAAGGGGCAGACCCTCTTCATCATCGACCCGCAGCTCTACCGTGCCCGCGCCAACCGCGCACGGGCCCAGCTCAACAAGGCCCGGGCGCAGGCTTTGAAGGCCCAGCGCGACTTGAACCGTATCCGTCCGCTCTACGAGCAGAACGCCGCCAGCCAGCTCGACCTCGACAATGCCGTCGCCGCTTACGAGAGCGCTGCGGCCGATGTCGTCGTTTGCGAGGCCGACCTCACGCAAGCAGAGCTCACGTTGGGTTATACCACCGTCCGGTCGCCGGTGTCGGGCTACATTTCCGAGCGCAACGCCGACATCGGGGCCCTCGTCGGTCCCGGCGGGCAGTCGCTCTTGGCTACCGTCGTCAAGAGCGACACGGTGCGTATCGACTTCAGCATGACGTCGCTCGAATATCTGCGCTCCAAGGCCCGCAACGTCAATCTCGGGCACCGCGATTCCACCCGCACGTGGGACCCCTACATCACCGTTACCCTCGCCGACGGGTCGGCCTATCCGCTGCGCGGACTGGTCGATTTCGCCGACCCGCAGATAGACCCCAAGACCGGGACCTTTTCGGTCCGCGCCGAGATGCCTAATCCCGACCATGTTCTTCTGCCCGGGCAGTTCACGCGCGTCAAGTTGCTGATGGACGTGCGCGAGAACGCTGTCGTTGTGCCTGCCAAGGCGCTGGTCATCGAGAACGGCGGGGCTTACATCTACGTCGTGCGGCCCGACAGCATCGTCGAGAAGCGTTTCGTCGAGACCGGGCCCGAGGTGGGCAACAACACCGTCATCGAGCGCGGTTTGGTGCCCGGCGAATGGATTGTCGTAGAGGGCTTCCACAAATTGTCGCACGGCATGAAAGTCGAGGCCCTGCCCGCCGAGCCTGCCAAAGTCGATGTCGTCACGGAGGAGGAGTAGGCCATGAAGCGCAATTTCTTCCTCGACCATCCCGTTTTTTCGACGGTCCTTTCGATCGTCATCGTCATCGTCGGTGCCATCGGGCTGTTCCTGCTGCCCGTCGACCAGTATCCGCAAATCGTCCCGCCCGTTGTGCGCATCGCCGCATCGTATCCCGGTGCCGACGCGCAGACCGTCACGCAGGCCGTTGCCACGCCCATCGAGCAGGAGCTCAACGGCACTCCCGGCATGATTTACATGGAGTCGTCGAGTTCCAATTCCGGCGGTTTTTCCGCCACGGTCACTTTCGACATCTCCACCGACCCCGACCTGGCCGCCGTCGACATTCAGAACCGGCTCAAGAAAGCCGAGTCGCGCCTGCCCGCCGAGGTCGTGCAGAACGGCATCACCGTAGAGAAGCAGGCCGCCAGCAAGCTCATGACCATCGTTCTGCTGTCGTCCGACCCCAAGTTCGACGAAATCTACCTCTCCAATTACGCTACGCTCAACGTGCTCGACCTCCTGCGCCGCGTGCCCGGCGTCGGCAGCGTCTCCAACGTCGGCAGCCGTTATTACGCCATGCGCATCTGGGTCCAGCCCGACAAGTTGGCCGACCTCGGGCTCACGGTCAAGGACTTGCAGTCGGTGCTCAAGGACCAGAACCGCGAATCGGCCGCCGGGGTGTTGGGCGAGGCGCCTATCGAGGGTATCGACGTCACCATTCCCATCACCGCGCAGGGGCGTCTGTCGTCGGTCGGCGAGTTCGAGCAGATCGTCGTGCGCGCCAACCCCGACGGGTCGATCATCCGTCTGAAGGACGTCGCGCGGATTTCGCTCGAAGCGTCGTCCTATTCGACCGAAAGCGGCATCGACGGCGGGAATGCCGCCGTGCTCAACATCAACATGCTGCCCGGCGCCAACGCCATGGAGGTCGCCGCCCGGGTCCGCGAGACCATGGAGGAGATCGGGCGGAGTTTCCCCGAGGGCATCAGTTACGCCGTTCCGTTCGACATGACGACTTATATCGCGTCGTCCATCCACCACGTTTACCAGTCGTTGTTCGAGGCGCTGTTGCTGGTCATCCTCGTCGTCTACCTTTCGTTGCAGAGTTGGCGCGCTACGTTGATTCCCGTCGTCGCCGTGCCTATTTCGCTCATCGGTACTTTCGGCGTCATGCTCGCTTTCGGTTTCTCGCTCAACCTGCTGACGCTCTTGGGTTTGATTCTCGCTATCGGCATCGTGGTCGACGACGCCATCGTGGTGGTCGAGAACGTCGACCGCATCATGCACGAGGAGGGTCTCCCGCCTTACGAAGCCACCAAAAAGGCCATGAGCAACCTCAGCGGCGCGTTGATCGCTATGTCGCTGGTGCTCTGCGCCGTCTTCGTTCCCGTGAGTTTCCTGCCCGGCATCACGGGCCAGCTCTACCGGCAGTTCACCATCACCATCGCCGTTTCGGTCATCATTTCCACCGTCGTCGCCCTCACGTTGAGCCCTGTCATGTGCGCGGCGTTCCTCCGGCCCGACAAGGGCGGGCGCAAGAACCGCGTGTTCCGGGCCATCAATTACGCTTTGGCCACGGGCAACCGTTTTTACGGGCGGCTGGTCGCGCAGACCATCCGCAGTTCGCGGCGTATGTTCGCCGTCTTCGGCGTCGCGCTCGTCGGTATCTGGCTCTTGAACGAGTTCGTTCCCAAGAGTTTCATGCCCAAGGAGGACCAGGGTTATTTCACCGTCGAGCTCGAATTGCCCGAGGGGGCTACCATCGAGCGCACGCGCGCCGTCACCGAGAGGGCCATTGCGTTCCTGCAAGCCGATCCCGACGTCGGGCACGTGCTCAACGTCACCGGGTCCAGCCCCCGCGTGGGTTCCAACCAGGCGCGCAGCCAGCTCACGGTTATCCTCAAGCCGTGGGACGAGCGTTCGACCGACGGCATCGCCGCCGTCATGGAGCGGGCGCGGCGCGAGTTCTCGCGTTACCCCGAATCCAAGGTCTACCTCTCCACGCCCGCCATCATCCCCGGTCTGGGGTCGTCGGGCGGTTTCGAGATGGTCCTCGAAGCCCGCGGCGACGCCGCCTACGCCGATTTGCAGCGGGCCGTCGATACGCTGATGCGCTATGCCGCCGAGCGGCCCGAGCTCGCCGGGCTGTCGACTTCCATGCAGAACGACATTCCCCAGCTCTACTACGACGTCGACCGCGACAAGGCCCGGTTGCAGGGGGTGCCCATGTCGGACATCTTCTCCACCATGAAGGCCTTCACCGGGTCGCTCTATGTCAACGACTTCAACATGTTCAACCGCATCTACCGCGTCTATATCCAGGCCGAGGCCCCTTACCGGGCCCACCGCGACAACCTGCGGCTCTTCTTCGTCCGCGGGGCCGACGGGGCCATGATTCCCGTCACGGCACTCGGTACCACCCACTATACCACAGGGGCGGGCAACGTCAAGCGGTTTAACATGTTCTACGCCGCTCCTATCACGGGCGAGGCCGCTCCCGGTTATAGTTCCGGGCAGGCCATGCGCGCGTTGGAGCGTATCGTCCGCGAGCATCTGCCCGAGAACATCGGCATCGAGTGGAGCGGCCTTTCCTACCAGGAGAAGCACGAGAGCGGCAATACGGGGTTGGTTCTCGCCTTGGCGCTGTTGTTCGTCTTCCTGTTCCTCGCCGCTCAGTACGAAAGCTGGTCGGTGCCAGTTGCTGTCATCCTCTCCCTGCCCGTCGCCGGGCTCGGGGCCTATCTGGGCATCTGGGTCTGCGGGCTCGAAAACAACATCTATTTCCAGATCGGTCTGGTCATGTTGGTAGGTCTCGTCGCCAAGAACGCCATTCTGATTGTCGAGTTCGCCAAGGAGGAGGTCGAGAAAGGGCGCGACGCCGTGTCGGCGGCCCTGACCGCCATGCACCTGCGTTTCCGGCCCATCGTCATGACCTCGCTGTCGTTCATCCTCGGCCTGCTGCCGCTGGTCTTCGCGTCGGGTCCCGGCTCGGCCAGCCGCCAGGGCATCGGTACGGGCGTTTTCTTCGGCATGCTGGCCGCCATCGGCATCGGCATCATCTTCGTGCCGTTCTTCTTCGTGTGGGTTTATCGGTTGAAAGAAAAATTGAAACGATGAAACGGGTTCTCTCATTTCTCATCCCCTGCGCCGCGCTGTTCGCGGTTTCGTGTTCGGCCGTGCGGCACTGCAAGGCCCCCGAGCTCGGGTTGCCCGCGGCCATCGTGCCGGGCGCCGTCGATACGCTCACGCTCGCCGACATGGAGTGGTGGCGGTTCTACGGCGACAGCGCGCTTTGCAGCATCATCCGCCGCACGCTCGACCACAACAGGAACATCCGCGCCGCCGCCGCGCACGTCGAGCAGATGCGCCAGCTCTACCGCATCCGCAAGGCCGAGCGCCTGCCGTCGCTGGGCGTCAACGTGCTTGCCGACCACGAGACCAACGATTACTATGGCGAGAGTTCCAAGCTCGACCCCGAATTCGGGCTCAAGGCGACCATCGGCTGGGAGCTCGATTTGTGGGGCAACCTGCGCTGGGCGAAGCGCAAGGGCGAGGCCGAGTGGCTCGCTTCGGTGGAGGACGAGCGCGCCATGCGCATGACCCTCATCGCCGAGGCCGCGTCGGCCTATTTCCGGCTCGTCGCCCTGGACAGCGAGCTGGCCATCGTCCGCCGTACGCTCGAAACGCGCCGCGAGGGGGTCGCCAAGGCCAAACTGCGGTTCGAGGGCGGTCTGACTTCCGAAATCGTCTATCGGCAGGCGCAGGTGGAGTTCGCTTCCACGGCGGCACTCATTCCCGATTTGGAAAACCGTATCGGCGTCACTCAGAATGCGCTGTGTCTCTTGATGGGGGCTTATCCCGGCGAGGTTGTCCGCCGCCGCGCCGTCGACATGCAGAGTTCGGTTCCCGATTCGCTGCCCGTGGGGCTGCCTTCGCAGCTGTTGCAGCGGCGTCCCGACGTGCGGGCCGCCGAGCAGCGGCTGCGGTCGGCCATGGGGTCGGTCGGCGTGGCCTATGCCGACCGTTTTCCGAGGCTCACCTTCACCTTGCAGGGCGGTTGGGAGAACGACGCGCTCAAAGGATTCTTCCGCTCGCCGTTTTCCTATGTCGCCGGGCAGCTGGCCGCTCCCGTTTTCGCGTTCGGCCGCAAGAAGGCCCGCTACAAGGCCGCTTTGGCCGCCTACGACGAGAGCCGCTTAGGCTACGAGCAGAAAGTGCTGGAGGTCTTCCGGGAGACCGTCGACGCCATTTCGACCTACCGCAAGCTGCGGCAGACTACGGTGCTGAAAATCCATTCGCGCGATGCCGCCCTCAAGTATGTCGAGCTGGCCCGGTTGCAGTATCAGTCGGGCAGCATCAATTATATCGACGTGCTCGACGCCCAGCGCCGCTATTTCGATGCGCAGATAGGGCTGAGCAACGCCGTGCGCGATGAAAACCTCGCGCTGGTCCAGCTCTACAAGGCCCTCGGCGGCGGTTGGTAGCCGGTTCCTATGGAAATACAAAAGCGCGCGGCCCTCAAGGCTGCGCGCTTTGCATTCGTCATTCTGAGCGTAGCGAAGAATCTGTTATGCGGGGCAGGCTTGGGAACAGATTCTTAACTGCGCTGCGCTTGTTGACCTCCTCCTTGCATGACATAGCCTGCAAGCAGTCTCTGCGCATGCTGCGAGCGTCGGTTCGTCTTGCCCCTCCTCAGAATGACAGACCGAATTCTTTACTTCTTAGTATCCGCTTTCGATGTTCCAGACGAAGGCTCGGGAGCCCTGCATCTTCGTTGTGGCGTCCATCGCGCGGAACGCGTCCATGAGCGCCGCCACCTGCGAATCGTCCACGATGGCCAGCACGGAGGCGTTCATCGAGGGCCACGCGTGGGTGCCGTAGTGGGGTTCGCCGTCCACCGAGCCGCGGCCTTCGGTCAGGGCCCAGCGCGTGAACCCGCGGATGCCCTGTTCGTCCAATATGCGGTTCACCCGGTCGGTGAGTGCCTGGTTGTATGACAAAAATACTGCTTTCATATATCGTTGCCGTTTTCGCTTCTGCCCGAAGCTGCTTGCTGCAAAACTCCGGGCAGAAGCAAAATTCTTAATTATGAATTGTGAATTCTCAATTGTTCCCGCTCTGTTGTTCGGTGGCCAGTCGGGCCAGTTTTTCACGTTCCTTGCGCTGTGCGCGGTTCACCATGATGGAGTAGAGCACCGGTACGATGAAGAGCGTCAGGATGGTCGAGAAAGTCAGACCGCCGATGACGGCGATACCCATCGGCTGCCATGTCTCCGAGCCCGCACCCGTGCCGATAGCCAGCGGCAGCATGCCCAGCACCGTGGTGAACGAGGTCATCAGCACCGGACGCAGACGGCTCTTGCCGCCCGCAATCACCGCGTCGAATACCCCCGAGCCGCGTTCGATAAGCAGGTTCATGTAGTCCACCATCACGATACCGTTCTTCGTTACGATACCCACCAGCATGATGGCTCCGATAAGCGCGATGAGCGACAGCGGCGTCGAGGTCATCCACAGCGCAAGGAACACGCCCGTGAATGCGAACGGGATGGTGAACATGATGATGAACGGGAATTTCAGCGACTCGAACTGCGTGGCCATCACAATGTAGACCAGCACCACGATCAGCACGAAGAGCGTCAGCAGGTCGCGGAATGCGTCGCCCTGGTCTTCGACCGTACCGCCGATTTCGAGGTCCACGCCGTCGGGCAGCGGATAGTCCGCAATCATTTCTTCGATTTCGCTTACCACGTCGCCCAGCGCCACGCCTGCGCCCAAGGTCGACTGCACGGTGATTACTCGCTGGCGGTTCTCGCGCTGGATTTCCGGCGCGGCGTATTCTTCCTGCACCTTGCCCACTTCCTTGAGCTTCACAGGGCGGCCCTGCATGTTGTAGAGCGTGATATTCTCCACGTCCTCGACCCGCGTGCGGAACGGTTCGGCGTAGCGGACGATGATGTCGTATTCGTCGCCGTCCTCGCGGTATTTCGAGGCCGTCAGTCCGTCGATGCGGTTGCGCACGGCCGTGGCCGCCGTCGCGCTGTTCATGCCGTAGTAGGCCAGGCGGTCACGGTCGAAGACCACGTTGTATTCGGGCCGCAGGTCGTCGCGCGAGAGCTGTACGTCGCGTGTGCCGTCGAGCGCCGCCAGCTTCTCCTTCAGGTCGTTGGCTATGGCGTTGGTCTGGTCCATGTTGTAGCCGAACACCTTGATGTCGGCCGTCGACGAACCGCTCATGCCGCCGCTCATGCCGCCCGGAGTGACGGTGTACTGGCGTACTTCGGGGATGTTGTCGAGGTCCTTGCGCAGCAGGTCCGAGATGACGAAAATCGAGCGGTCGCGTTCTTCGGTGTCGGTCAGGCGCATGTTGTAGTTGATGATGTGCGAACCCGTCGTCTGCATCGCCGCGAAGGCGTTGTCCGACGAGTTGGCGCCTGCCGAGGCCGATACGATGATCACTTCCGGATACTTTTCGTAGAGGATGCTGTCTATCTGACGCGCCACCTGCGCGGTGTATTCCATCGAGAGGTTCTGTTCCAGCTTCACGGTCGCCGAGATGCGGCTGTTGTCCGCGGGCGGGAAGAATTCGGTCGGCACCTGCGTCACCAGCCCCAGCGACGCCAGGAACAGCGCCATCATGCAGCCGAACGTGATGCGGCGGTGGTGCACTACCCAGTTCAGTGCGCGTGCATAGGCATTGTCGAGCCATTCCAGCGCGCGGTCGATGGGTTTGTAGACGATGCCGATGCCTTTGTAGTCGTGGATGCCGCCCTCCAGCTTGAGCAGGTAGGCCGACATCATCGGCGTCAGCGTGATGGCCGCCGTCGTCGAGACGCAGACCACAATGGTCACAATCCAGCCCAGCTCGCGGAACAGAATGCCCGCCATGCCCGGCACCATCGTCAGCGGCAGGAACACCGCCACCACCACCAGCGTCGTCGCGATGACCGACAGCCAGACTTCGTTGGTCGCATAGATGGCCGCTTCCTTGGGGTTCGAGCCGCGTTCTATGTGGCTCGTGATGTTCTCAAGCACCACAATCGCGTCGTCCACCACCATACCGATGGCTATCGAGAGCGACGAGAGCGAGATGATGTTGAGCGTCGAGCCCGTCGCGAAGAGGTAGATGAACGAGCATATCAGCGACACGGGTATCGTCATGCAGATGATGAACGTCGCGCGCCAGCGGCCCAGGAAAATCATCACCACCAGCACCACGAAGATGAACGCATACATGATCGTCTCCGACAGCGAGCCGATGGCGTCCGTGATTTCCTGCGACGCTTCGTAGATAAGTTCCATCTTCACGTCCTTGGGCAGCGAGCGCTGGATTTCCGGCAGGCGGTTCTGGATTTCGTGAACGATGTTCACCGTGTTCGAGCCCGATTGTTTCTGGAAGATGACGCGCACGCCGCGTTTGCCGTTCACGCGTTCGTCCATCGTGGCTTTTTCCAGCGTGTCGCGGATTTCCGCCACGTCGGTCAGCATGACCGTCCGGCCTCCTGCGTTCGAGACCACCACCTTGCGCAGTTCGTCCGAAAGTTTGAATTCGCCGTCGGCCTTGATGTTGAACGTGTTGTTGCCTATGTCGATGGTGCCGCTCGGGATGTTGACGTTCTCCGCCGCGATAAGTTGGCCCAGCTGTTCCACGGTCAGTCCGTAGGCGTCCAGCTTGGCCGGGTCTACGTTGACTTGGATTTCGCGTTCCGGTGCGCCCACGATCGACACGGCGCCTACGCCGTCCACCCGGTTCAGTACGTTCACCAGCTTGTCGTCCAGTATCTTGTTGAGCGCCGGATAGCTTTCGTCGGCCGTCACCGCCAGCATCATCACCGGAATCATCGACGTCGAGAACTTGAAGATCGTGGGGTAGTCCACGTCGTCGGGCAGCATCGACTGCACGCGCGACACCACGTCGCGGATTTCGTTGGCCCCTTCGTTGAGGTCGGAGCCGTACTCGAATTCCACCGTGATCATCGACACGTTGTCCTGCGACTTGGAGGTGAGTTTCTTCAGGTTGTTGACCGTGTTGAGGTTGTCCTCCAGCACACGGGTTATGTTGGTTTCTATGTCGGCCGCGTTGGCTCCCGGATACATCGTGATGACCGAAATCTGGGGGATTTCGATTTCCGGGTATTGGTCCACGGCCAGGTTCATCAGCGAGTATAGTCCGAAGACTATCACGCCCACGAACAGCAGTATCGTGGAGATGGGTTTGCGGACCGCGCTTTCGTAGATTTTCATAGCGGGGTGGGGTTTAGTCTTGTTTTACGGTCACTTTGGCACCGTCGTAGAGTTTCGAGAGCGCCGTTACGGCCACTTGTTCGCCCGCTTCCACGCCCGACAGCACGTCGATGCGGTCGCCTATCTGGCGGCCCAGTTTCACGGCACGGCGTTCGGCCACCGAGTCGGAGGTGATTACATAGAGGTAGCGTTCGGCTGTGCCTACCTGTTTTTGCACTGCTACGTCGGGCACCATGATGCCCGGTTTTTCGCCCAGGTCGAAAATCGTGCGGGCGAACATGCCCGGGCGCAGGGTCCGGTTGGCGTTGGGTACGCGTACTTCTACCTTGAACGTGCGGGTCGCAGGGTCGAGCGCAGGGTATATCAGCGACACCGTGCCCGTGAATTTCTTGTCCGGGAATATGTCGACCAGCAACTCTACGGGCATCCCTACCTTCACGTTCGGGAAATATTGTTCCGAGATGTTCACGATTACTTTCAGCGGGTCGATCTGCATCACGTGCAGAATCGGCTGTGCCGCAAACAGGTCGCCCGATTCGTAGTTGCGGGCCGTCACCACGCCCGTTATCGGCGACTTCACCTCGATGTTCTTCTTCAGGTTGGCCACCGCTTCGCGCTGTACGTCCACCTGGGCTTTCGCCTGCTGGATTTGCTGGGCCGAGATGCCGCCCGCCTTGTAGACCGGCAGCAGACGGTTGTAGTCGTCTTCCACGGTCTTGAGCTGTACCCGCGCCTGCGTGTATTGCGTCGGGTCCAGCGTCACCAGCAGCTGGCCCGCCTTTACCTGGTCGCCCACGTCCACCAGGATGCGGTTGATGTGTACGCCCTGCGCCGCCGGGGTGATGTCGTTTTCCTTGTAGGGTTCGATTTCCGACGTGAATTCTTCTGTCAGCCTCACTTCGGCCGTTTCGGCCGCCGCGGTTTTCGTCAGCACGCCTTCGTCCGTCTTCGTTTGCGTCGTCTGCCGGTTCGTGCACGCAGTCAGCGCCGCGGCACCCAGCAGCAGGTACATCAGTCTTTTCATATTTTTCGTTTTGTCGTTTGTTTTCGTTTTACCGTTCCTTTCCCGCTATCCGGTCGTATTCCGCCTTGGCCGACAAGTAGTCGTATATGGCCTGCGAGTAGTTGAGCTGAGCCTGGGTCTGCGCCAGTTGGGCGCTGTTCAGTTCCAGAATCGTGCCTGCTCCCGCACGGTAGCGCGTGTCGGAGATGGAGTAGGCCTTGCGGGCCTGGGCTACGGTCTGTTCCTGCGCGAACATCTTTTCGCGGGCCGTCAGCAGGTCGTTCAGCGCCGATTGCATCTGTACGTTTATCTGTTGTTCGGCATAGGTGCGCTGCAGCGAGATTTGTTTGATTTGGTTCTTTATCTCGCGCGATTTGTTCATCTTCGTCAGCCCCGCAAAAATCGGCACCGACAATTGTACGCCCACGGTGATGGGGTGGGTCCAGAAGAATTTCGCACCGTCCGTCGAGCCCATGCCCATGAAAGGTTCCATGTCGTTTCCGGTGTAGGTCGCCGAGCCGAATGCTCCGAGGGTCGGCAGCCGGTTCGCGTTGGCTACCTTGAGTTGGCGTTGCAGCAGTTCCTGTTGCAGTTCCAGTGTCCGCAGGTCGGAGTTCTCCGTCACGTCGGCCGTCAGTCCGTCCGTGCCCGCCAGCACCTGGTCGCGCATGCCGTCCAGTTCGCCCTCCACTTCGATTTCCACTTCCTCCGGTATCGAAAGGTACATCTTCAGCAGCAGTTTCGCCAGCTTGACCGACGTCTCCGTCTGCAGGATGGTCGGGTGCAGGTTGCTCAGCTGTACCTGCGCGGTCAGCAGGTCGTATTCCGACGCCAGGCCGTTGTCGTATTGCAGTTTCGTGTCGTCCACGGTCCGCTGTACCGTCGCCTGCGATTCGCGCAGTACTTCGAGCGATTGTTCGGCCAGCAGGATGTTGTAGAACGCTTTCTTCACTTCCGCCACCAGCGTGATGCGCGAGCCCCGGGCCGCTTCCACCGCCGCCGCCATCTGCGTGTCGTTCAGTTTCATCGTCCGGTAGATTTGCGGTGCAAAAAGCGGCAGCGACAGGTCGCCCTGCACGGCGAACGTGTTGTCCGCTCCGAACGAGATTCCGCCGCGCATTTCCGACTTGACGATCGAGCGCTGGTAGCTGCCCGACGCCGAGAGCTGCGGCAGCAGGTTGCCCCACGTCTGGCGTTTCACATAGTCGAAGCGTTCGATTTCGAGTTCGGCCACCTTGATGGTCGGGTTCTCGCTCAGCGCAAGGTCCACCGCTTCGCCGAGCGTCAGCCGCATCTGCGCCGCCGCGCCCCACAGGCCCAGCGTCGCAAAGCAGAGTGTCAGAATCGTTTTTTTCATATTTCGTCGTTTTGTCGTTTCAGAAATTCGTCGATGATCTTGAGTCCCTCGGCCGTCGATATGCCCCGGAAGAAGGTGCTCACTATCTGCGTGAAGGCGCTGCGTTCCGAGATTCCCTCGGGCAGCATCATGTCGCGGCGCATCGTTATCGCCGACGCCGTGTAGTAGAGTACCGTGATGGCCAGTTCGATGTTGATGTTGTCGATGAACAGGCCGTCGGCGATGCCTTGGGTCAGCATCGCCCGGAAGTCCTGCCGGTTGCGGTCGGTGCTTTCGTGGAGCAGTCTTTCGTAGACCGCAGGGTAGAATTTGCGGAGGTTTTCCAGCATCCGGCGCGTCGTCTCGGAGTGTTCCATCACCTCGTTCAGCACCAGAAACAGCCGTTCGAGTACGTTGGGGGCTTGCGCGCTCAGGTTTTCCCAGTTCCTGCGGTTCTGCTCGAAGTAGCAGACCATCGCCAGGTAGAGCAGGCTTTCCTTGTCGCCGAAAAGTTCGTAGAGCGTCCGTTTCGAGACGCTCAGCTGGTGGGCGATGTCGTCCATGCGCACGGCTTTGATGCCTTGTGCTACAAGCATCCGCATCGTCTGTTCTATGATTCGTTCTTTTTGCGACATCGTTTCTTCCCTACTTCGGTGTTCTATCTTTCGTTGTCATGTTAAGCGTCAGCGAGGAATCTTTTCCTCTAAATCCCGGCTCTTAGCCGGGCGGGCCGTAGCCTCCCCCCTGCGGAGGCCCGCTGCGCAGTTTCCGCAGGCTACGCCCCGAATGTCATTGCGTTCATTCCTCCTGTCATTCTGAGCGCAGCGACGAGGATTCTTCCTTCCCTCTCTCGGACGGGGCGCCTTTCGGTTCCGATTCTTTCCGGCTCGGTTTTCGTTCCGCCGCCCTGTCTCCTCCGTTGTTCTTTTTAATCCGGCCACAAATATAATGACGAAAACCTGCAAAACAAAAAAAGTTTTCTGTTTTTGCAGGTTTTCATCCTATTTCTACATTTCCCCGGAAAAATCCGACAATCGGTCCGAGTAATGAATAGACCAGTCGTAGCCGTCTTGTTATTCTGAGGAGCCGCAGCACCCGCCGCTCGCGGGCACGGCTGGGGTGGTCGCTCCATAGGCGCGGGCCGGGCGTCGCACAAGGTGTTGTCCCGTCTTTCTGAGAAGCTACAATTCTTTCAGCGCCAGCCGGACCAGTTCTTCGGTCGTGGCTCCGGGTGCGGTGCGCACTGCGGTGCGCAGGGCTTTTTCGGCCGCCGATTTGTTGAATCCCAGCATCGTCAGCGCCGCCAGCGCTTCTTCGGTCTGCGCGGCGGCCGTGCCCGGCAGGGTCTCTCCCGGTTCCAGCCCCGTCAGTTTGCCGCTCAGTTCCACGATGATTTTCTGCGCCGTCTTGAGCCCCAGCCCTTTCACGTTTTTCAGCAGTACTGCGTTGCCCGTCGTGATGATGTTTTGCAGGTCTGCGGGCGAGTAGGTCGACAGAATCGTGCGCGCCGTGTTGCCGCCCACACCCGATACGCCGATGAGCAGCCGGAACAGCTCCCGTTCGGCCCGCGTCGCAAAGCCGTAGAGCACCTGCGCGTCTTCGCGGACTACGTAGTGCACGAACAGTTTCGCTTGCTGCGCACCCTCCAGCGCCGCATAGGTTTCCAGCGATATGTTCAGGTAGTAGCCCACGCCCGCAGCGTCGAGTACCGCATAGGTCGGGGTCAGTTCGGCCACCGGGCCGTTTATGTATTCGTACATGGATTCGTTTTTTACGGGGTTCCGGGCAAAAGTAAAGATTTTTTTTTACCTTTGCATTTCAAGCGGAAAATAATTCATCAAAACAGAAGTACCGATATGAAAAGAATCTTTTTTTCGGCCATGTTCGTTGCGTTGGCGGCCTGCGGTCCGAAGTCGCAGCCTGCCGCTGCGACCGGGGATGCCACCGACGAGGTGAAGTCCTACGACATCGCCTACATCCAGGTCGAGGCCGTCCTGGCCGAGAGCGACCTCTACAAGAAGGAGGGTGCCGCGCTCCAGGAGAAGACCCAGAAGGCGCAGAACAGCTGGGCCCAGCGCGAGAAGAACTTGCAGGCCGAGGCTGCCAAGTTGCAGGAGAAGTACCAGAAGGGGCTCATCACCACCAACGATGCGCAGGCTCAGCAGGAGAGCATCCAGCGCCGGGCCGCTTCGTATCAGAATTCGGCTCAGAAGGAGGCCCGCACGCTCGACGAGGAGAATTTCGTCTTCACCAACCGGGCGCAGGACCTTTTGCAGCGTGCTGTCGACGAAATCAACGCCGATGGGAAGTATAAGCTGATTATCAACGCTTCCGCGCTTATCGACGCCGATACGACGCTCAACATCACCCCCGCCGTCCTTGCCAAGGTCAACGAGCTGTACGCCGCCGACCAGGCCGAGAAAGCCAATAAAAAATAGCGGGTTTTCCGCTTCTTCGCGCTTCGGGCGCGCCGTTTCCGCCGGGTTCTGCCCGGCGGTTTTTTGTATAAAGTGGAAAGTTAAAAGTGAAAAGTGAAAGGTGAAATGTCATTCTGAGCGCAGCGCAGTTAATCTACCGCTTATTCTATTTTGTAGATTCTTCGTCGCTTCGCTCACTCGGAATGACATATTGGATTCTTCACTTCGTTAATTTTTAATTCTTCATTTTTCATTCTTAATTATGCCCATCCCTCTCTCCTCAAAAAAACTTTCCGGAGCTCCTGCGCAGGGGCTCCGGAAAGAACGTGAAATTCGGTAGGGTGGGTTATTCCGTCACCCGTTCCAGCCACTTCACCATGGCCAGCATCACCAGCATCGACACGCCGCAGACCGTTACGAATACGGCCCACGTCGCCGAGATGGATATGTGTTTGTAGAGAATCGGGCCGATGAACAGCAGGCCGTTGCCCAGCGCCGTCGCGCCGAGCCAGCAGCCCTGCATCAGACCTTGCAGTTTCTGCGGCGCCACTTTCGAGACGAACGACAGACCCAGCGGCGAGATGAAGAGTTCGGCTACCGTCAGTATCAGATAGGTCGCTACCAGCAGCCACGGCGTCACGCGCGCCGAGGCGTCCAGTCCGCCCATCGCTTCCACTTCCGCACGCCCCGGCAGGCCCAGCGAGCCCACGACCATCAGTACGTAGGCCGCCGCCGCAATGCCCATGCCGATGGCTATCTTCATCGGTGTCGAGGGTTCCTTGCCGCGGCTGCGCAGCCACGCGAATATCGCTATCACTATCGGGGTCAGCGCCACTACGCAGATCGGGTTCGCCGATTGGAAGATTTCCGCCGAAATCGGCATGCCGAAGATTTCAAGCCGCGTGTAGTCTTGTGCAAAAAGCGTCAGCGTCAGACCGTTCTGGTGGAACGAGAACCAGAAGAAGATGACCACCGCAAAGACCGCGAACAGCGCATACAGGCGCTGTTTGATTTCGCGCGCATCCTGTCGGATTTCGGCTTTGTCGATTTGCTTCTTTTCCGCCGTTCCCTGCGGGTCGGGCAGGTTTTTCTTGCTCAGTACGAATACTGCCAGCGAGAAGAGCATCGCCACAATCGCTACGCCGAACGCATAGTGGAATCCCGTGTTGAACGCCGTCAGATAGTCTTGCGCGAACGCTCCCAGGTCGGCCGGGGCTCCGTTCAGGCTCACCTGCGACGCCAGTTCCGCAAAGCGGCCGTTCGCCACTTCTTCGGTCATCTTGCCGTTGTTGTAGGCATGGCACAGCGCCGAAAGGTCCGAGTTGTAGAGGTAGCCCTGCGTGCGCAGCCACCAGTTGCGTACGCCCACCGCGGCGAACGGCGCCACCATCGCGCCGATGTTGATGAACATGTAGAAAATCTGGAATCCCGTGTCGCGCAGTTTGGCATATTGTTCGTTGTCGTAGAGCTGGCCCACCAGCGCCTGGAGGTTGCCCTTGAACAGTCCGTTGCCGAACGCGATGATCATCAGCGCGCCGATGACCAGCGCCTGCGAGTCGATTTGCGGCATCATCAGCACCGTGTAGCCCAGCGTCATGACCAGTATGCCGGCGATGATCGTTCCCTTGTAGTTGCGCAGCCGGTCGGCTATCAGACCGCCCGCCAGGGCCAGGATGTAGATCGAGGTGTAGAAAAACGAGTAGATTTTGCCCGCCTGCTGGCCGTCGATGCCGAATTTCGACATCAGGAACAGCGTCAGGATGGCCATCATGGTGTAGAAGCCGAAGCGTTCGCCCGTGTTGGCGAGGGCCGCGGCAATCAGACCTTTGGGTTGTTTGAACATGATCCTTGTTTTTGAAGTGAGTAGGACAAATATAGGAAAATTTTTCGTATCTTTAACTTCGTATCTTCGTTGAAGATGCTCCCGCTCGGCAAAATGCAAATGAATTTGCTTTTGCGCTCGCTTATTCGTATCTTTGATATGTCCGACAAACTCCTTTCCGCCATGAGCAAAACTTCTTCCCGCCTGCCCGTCGTCGAGCGCGACGAATGGCTCCGACCCGTCGAGTCCGAAATGAATCTTCGCTGGGAGCGTTACCGCCGCAAGGCCGACGACATCGTGCGTTCGGCCGGGTCGCTCGCCGACTACGCCAACGGTTACCGTTACTTCGGCTGGCAGTGGGACGATACGCTCGACGGGTGGTGGCTGCGCGAGTGGCTGCCCGGGGCGCACGACGTCTACGTGTTCGGCGATTTCAACAATTGGCAGCGTACCGAAATCCGCATGCACCGCGACGCCGCAGGAGTTTGGAGCGCCTTTTTTCCGGCCGCCATGTATCGCGACCGCCTCACGCACGGTTCGCTCTACAAGCTCCACGTCCATGGCAACAACGGGTGGATGGACCGCATCCCCGCTTATGCCCGGCGCGTCGTGCAGGACGACGCCACCAAGAATTATACGGCCCAGTTCTGGGCTCCCGCCGAGCCGTTCGACTGGCAGGGCGATGCGTTCGACGCTTCGCAGATCGGCGACCTGCTCATCTACGAAGCCCACGTCGGTATGGCGCAGGAGAGCGAGGGGGTAGGTACTTACCGCGAGTTCGCCGACAAGATTCTCCCTATAATTAAAAAGGACGGTTACAACGCCGTGCAGCTCATGGCCATCGCCGAGCACCCTTATTACGGGTCGTTCGGTTACCACGTGTCGAGTTTTTTCGCCCCTTCGTCGCGCTTCGGCACTCCCGAGGAGCTCAAGGAGTTGATTCGCCGCGCCCACGAGCTCGGGCTCGCCGTCATCATGGACCTTGTGCACGCCCATTACGTCAAGAATCTTAACGAGGGCATCAACGAGCTCGACGGCACCGACCGTCATTATTCCCTCCCGGGCGAGGCGGGCAACCAGCCTTATTGGGATTCCAAGCTCTTCGATTACGGCAAGCCCGAGGTGCAGCACTTCCTGCTTTCCAACGTCAAATATTGGCTCGACGAGTTCCGTTTCGACGGGTTCCGTTTCGACGGCGTCACTTCGATGCTCTACCACCACCACGGTTATGTCGATTTCGATTGCCGCGAGCGCTTTTTCGATGCCGGGGTCAACACCGATGCCGTCACTTACCTCACGCTCGCCAACCGGCTCGTCCACGAGTTCCGTCCCGCGGCCGTCACCATCGCCGAGGATGTCAGCGGCATGCCCGGCATGTGCATCCCTGTCGCCGACGGCGGCATCGGGTTCGATTATCGGTTGGGGATGGCCATTCCCGACTTCTGGATCCGTTACCTCAAGGAGGTGCCCGACGAGGAGTGGAATATCTGGGAGATGTGGTCCGTCATGACCGGGCGCCTGCCCGAGGTCAAGACGGTCGCTTACGCCGAATCGCACGACCAGGCGCTGGTCGGCGACAAGACGCTGGCGTTCCGGCTGATGGACAAGGAGATGTACTTCCACATGGACCGTGCGTCCGAGAATCTTGTCATCGACCGCGGTATGGCGCTTCACAAGATGATACGCCTGATGACCATTTCCACGGGCGGGCAGGCTTACCTCAATTTCATGGGCAACGAGTTCGGCCATCCCGAGTGGATCGACTTTCCGCGTGAGGGCAACGGTTGGAGCTATGCCCACGCCCGGAGGCAGTGGTCGCTGGCTGACAACGGGCTGCTGCGTTATTCGTGGTTGGGCGACTTCGACCGCGCCATGATTGCCCTCGTCAAAAAGTACGGGGTTCTTTCCGACGGGTACGCTTGGAACCTCCTGATGGACGAGCAGAACAAGACTATGGTCTTTTCGCACGGGCGGTTGCTGTTCGTTTTCAATTGGCACCCCTCCGCATCGATTCCCGATTACGAGTTGCCCGTGCAGGGGCCCGGGAAGTTCGTGCCCGTCCTCTCGACCGACGAAAAGCGGTTCGGCGGGCAGGAGCGGCAGGATATGTCCGGCGAGCATTTTTCGTTCTCCGCTTCCGACCCCGA